>Ga0182004_10002616_pt1 | contig 14094 bp, 22 predicted proteins | sample Sormic07211540_1_FD_120479 | JGI IMG/M metagenome (GOLD analysis project Ga0182004, IMG submission 120479) | Endophyte microbial communities from Sorghum bicolor roots, Mead, Nebraska, USA - 072115-40_1 MetaG | ecosystem: Host-associated > Plants > Roots > Unclassified | place: USA: Nebraska...
GATCGCAGCCGAGCGGGAGGCCGAGCAGCGGAGGTTCGCAGACATTCTACAGTACATGCAAAGTCTTGGCGCCGCCCAGGGAATGCCTCCACCACCTGGGCTATTCGCTCTACCTCCACCTCCTAGTGCAACTACTCCTGTGAATATGAATGTTTCGGGTTATATATATTCATGTTCACAGTCAAACTACAACAATACTTCAAACCTACTAGTGTTTCAGGTTATTTGCAGGTAGGGATCATTGGTTCATTCTCATACAACGGGCCTTTTTTATGGCACTCTTAACTTGTAGCTAGCCTTGATATTTTTACAGAGGAAAACCCTATTTTTATAAAGCCACAAAGTATAAGTAACAGACATAAACTGAAAAAAAAGGACAGATAACGCTGGCGTTACCAGCTTACACCACGACCAACCAGTAACGAAAATAGACACACCCCAAGTTTTAAGTTTCCAAACTAGCACAACTGCACAAGCTACTAATCTGCATACTCCCTTCTTATCTGCATGCACAGCATGTGCTACTTCCTGATCCCTACCTGCATGCACAACCATATAAGACATCATTTTTTTAAACTGCTATATGTTGCTTTCATTCCTTTGTTTTGCTTTCCTTTGGAAACAGGGCCTTATCTTGTCTCACATATGTAATCCCTTCTCCTTTCTGCAGAATCAATCGGCGACATCGAATGAAGTGCCTCATGCTACAAATCCTTCACCAAATCAGTCTCGTTGTCCGTGATGATACTTGTAGTTGTTAATGGTACTTTTATTTGCACTTCTTATGGTGAATGATGGAGCACAGGATTACTTGTAAACTTATTGTGATATACTATGACTTATGTGATGTTTGTGATATACTGATATGTGTGATGTCTGTGATATACTATATGTATGTGATGTCTGTGATATATATATCATGTTAGTGATGTCTGCTATGCATATTTTTTGTTTGTCTGGATGGAACGGATAAAAATGAATAAAAAAAATATTTCTGGTCACTTTGCCGAGTGTTGCGCTCGGCACATACACTCTTTGCCGAGTGTTTTGGCCATAACACTCGGCAAAGGACTGCATTGGACACCTAGGAAAAATGGTTTGCCAAGTGCCCAGGCCAGGACACTAGTCAAACCTGATGGCTTTGCCGAGTGTCCAGGCCAGGACACTAGGCAAACCTGATGGCTTTACCGAGTGTCGTGTCCAAGACATTAGGCAAACTTGGTACTTTGCCTAGTGTCCCAAGAAAAACACTCGGCAAACCAATTTTTTTAAAAAAAATGTCTTTACCGAGTGTTTGGCTGTAGACACTCGGCAAACCTTGCTGTTCCGTCAGGTTGGCCGTGACGGTTACTTTTGTTTGCCGAGTGTCAAACAGGCATTCGGCAAAGGCTTTGCCGAGTGCCCGAAAAAAGACACTCGACAAAACCTGCTTTGCTGTTATTTTTTTTCTGTCTCTGCTTTGCCGAGTGTGGCACTTGGCAAATGGTTTGCCAAGTGTTTTTTGCCGTTTGCCAAGTGCCCTGAACACTAGGCAAAGCGTGCGATTCCAGTAACCTCCTAACATACCAAGTGTCGATCATATAACCCAATCAACTATAAAATCTGATATTATAGCCCTTAAAGTATCTAATAATATATATTCAAATGACACCCTCGGATGGCCTTGTAGGTCTGTTTGGACACTGTATCCCGATACATTGGCCTAAGTACCTATATTTGTGCGCATACCATATTTTCTACCTTGCACCTACACCCTGTCATTCAACCCCTTCCTCATCCTTGTCCTGTCTCATTGTCTGCTCCTATAGCTAACTAAAAAGATTGAAGGACAACCTGATGGAGGATGTGAGAGGGGCAAGATGACGAGGGTGTTGGCACGGTGCTTGAGCTCAACGTCACTCGTTGATGACATGAGCTCAAGCACCGTGCCTACACCCTCATCATCTTGCCCCTCCCACATCCTCCATCAGGTTGTCCTTCAGTTTTTTAGTTAGCTATATAGGAGGAGACAATGAAAGAGGACAAGGATGAGGATGGGGTCGAATGACAAGGGTGTACGTGCAATGCATGAACTCAATGCTAACTCAGTATTGTCGACGAGTGCCATCAGGTGCAACAAGAGACATGGTGGTGCTCATCGAGCAGTGCCGTAATCCTAGAAAGAGTAGGGAGAGGGAGGCAGCCAATGGCTCTACGTGCAAGTGTGGGTGCTTAGGCTAGTGTAGTGGGGTACAATGTCTAAACGGCCTTACAAGGCTATTACGGGATTATTTGAATATTATTAGATATACTTTAAGGGCCATAATATTTGGTTATTTAGTCAACCCTTGATATGTTAGGGGGTTATGTAGACCTTTTAATATGCCATATCAGCAAAACCACCTTTGAAACTGCTTTAGGTGATTATTTAAATGGTTTTTAATAGTTTACGAAGGGGTAGAATACCTGATTTTATAGGTGAGGGGGTCAAGTAGACAACCACCGATAGTTTAACTATCGGTTTTGGGCCCGCAACCTAGCATTGTTGGCATGGGCACGTCATGATTATGGGCCAGACATTTTGCCAGTCCTATCATTTCGTACCTTTGGATGGCCTTAGAGTATTACTGAAATCATTATTACATACATACAGATATGAAGTAATATATAAACCCTAGCTCTCAATCAATCCCTCCCTACATACTCCTATCATCCATTACCTTTCATCCTCTCATCTCCCTACTGATCCCTCCCCGTCCCTGACTTTTGCTACCCCTCTATGGCTCGCCTCGCAACTCCTCCCTACTCTAGTTAGTCATCCAGCGACCCCTCCTTGTGGGCGCACAGACCTGCCTTGCCCACCTCGTGTAGCCCCTCAGCTCTTCGTTAGCCCTGGGCACAAAACCCGAACCCCGAACCCGAAATACCCAGACCCGGACCCGAAAAACTCGAACCTGCAGTACCCGAACTCTAGTTCGGATAGTGAATGTTAAAACCTGAATTTATTTCGGGTAAATCGGGTAACATACCCCGGTACCCGAAGTACCTGGAGGCCTGGATTATTTTGTTCTCGTGTGAAGCAAGCACTGGTGTGATGGCAAGCAGCAAGCTTGATCTTTGCTCTTGTATCTTGTCAGTAGCAATTAAGTAGTCAGTATCTCAGTACTTGTCATGGTTTGCACATCAGTTAAAAACTTGATTGCGTCATGGTTTGAACTTATTCCTTTATTTGTTACAGAATGAGTTATCATCTATTCTATGCAAAATTCTATGATGTTATCACTTTTGCTATGATTTTATATATTTCGGGTATATCGGGTATACCAGAACCCGAATTTGCGGGTACCCGAACCTGCCGGTAGTGGTTTTTTAGGGCTGTTTTCGGGTAACAATTCTCATTACCCGAACTTTTGAAAACCCGAACTACCCGACCCGAACTTTGCGGGTTACCCGAACGCCTAGGGCTACTCTTCGTGATGGTAACAATGCGAGGTGTAGCAGCAACACTGGCATGGGATATTGCACAACGGCGGTGTGGGGAGCATAGCCAATTCTTACTTTTTAGAGTTCTCAAATATGGGTCCAATATACTCATGCATACTAATTAGATTTACTTTCATCCATATTGATTATGGGTCATAGCAAGCATACTAATTAGGGTTATGGCTTGTCCTATCATTTGAGTAGGTTGCTATTTTTTGAATTGTCAAATATTGGTCCGATATGCATATTGTGATTATTGGGTTGCATTGTAACACCCTAAATTTTCCTCTTTTGGAAATAGATGAAAAATAATTTATTGTTGTTCTTCTACTCATAAAAATATAGGAAGAATAATATTTTTGTTTAAAATAAAATTTATCATAAGGCTTAGTAACAATTGTGTGTAAATCATGCTGGTGCATTTTATTTTTGAGATGAGTGATTTTTGACCAAAGTTTGAAAATATTTCAAATAGATTTTAAAATGGATTTGAAATAGGTTTTGAATTAAAAAGAAGAAAAAAAAGAAGACCTCACCTCCTCCCTGAATCTCGGCCCGAACTGAGCCAAGGCCCGACCCCCACCCCCTCCTTCCTTCTGGTCCTTGGCAGGCCGGCCCAGCGCGCCATCCCCTTCCCTCCCCCTTTCTTTCTCCAGGTGGCCCAAACTCCCTCCCCTCTCTCTTGGCCCATGCCGCAGCAACGGCCCAGCAGGAGCCTGCTCCGCTCCCTCCCCTTTCCCTTTCCCTTCCTCTCACTGACATCCCTGGCCCGCCCGTCAGTGGCACGTTCTCTTCTTCTACCTTGAGACATGATCGAGCAGGACTCAGGACGACACCGCCATCGCGATTTCCCAGGATTTTCTTCCCATTGCGTCAATCGAGTTCTTATAAAGCCTGTGGCTCCTCCCTGCAGTCTCCTTTTGCATCCGCAAGCATCGGGGAAGCCCTAGTCGCCATTGAAGCCGAAGATTTGGATCTTGCCGAGCCGAATCCGCCTGCCGCTGTGAAAGACCACCCTCCGAAGCTTTTCTGTGGAAATCGATCTAGTGCCGAGCTGCGTGAGGTCCTTGCGGAGGTTCCGAGCCTTTTCTCCACCTTTATCTCGTCCTGGTTCCACCCCTAATCGTTCTAAATGCTGCAGGACGCCGAGCTCCGCAGTTTGCATCGTGCGCCTCTCCCGAGACTTCCCCGAGCTCGATAACCCCCAGGTGAGTTCGCGAGGGTCCTCTCTTGCTCCCAGTACTTTTCCCATCGAAAACCATGGCTCCTAGTGTTTTCTCCCCGAACTTCGGCGAGTTTCTTCTCTTTCCAGCAATGGAGCCACCGTCTGGCTCCTGGGCGCCACTGGCTGAAACCCCCCATCCCCTGGATGTGTTTTGAATCATCGGATCGGGATCCAACGGATGGAAATAAAACATACCCCTTCGATGGCTATTTTTCTAAAGAGCCCTTGCGTTTTCTTGAAAACAACCCCCAGTCCAAAACGTATAGAAAGAAATACGTTTTCTGATTTTGAAGACGTAAAGTCTGCCGGCTTGATTTCAAAATACGTTTTCATAAATTACAAGTTTGCCACTGAAACTGTTTTGCTCATAAAATGCTCATGTTAATTCTGTTTCGACCCATTCAAATTGCGTTAGATTCGTCTTTGAAAGATGTACATGTTAGTAATATTGTTTACTCAGTTTGAAACTTTTATTTTCGTGACCTTATTTAATTAATTATTTTACCTATAGTAAATCTTAGGAAATTCATATCTTCTTTGTTTTAGCTCCGATTTTCATGATCTTTACGTTTGTGAGATTGTAACGATGCATAGAATCATTTTATAATCTTTTCATACTATTTTTATATGTTTGGTGTACTATTCTAACTGTAGCCTTGTTTGCTTCGTGTATGTTGTCTCCGATCATTTGTGTGATCGATGATCGAGTTTAGACGGTGAGCAATTCGTGGTGAACAAGAGTACTTCAGTGATCAAGATCAGAACCTTGGACAACTAGTAAGACTAGCAGGATCAACAAGAGCATTTAGATTAAGGCAAGTATAACATTTGGATTTTATTTCTGTGACCATGATCCTATGGCGATTAATATTAAGTAATAAACGATAAAAATGACTTTTTAGCAACTTGATGATTTATCTGTACGCGATCACCCGGGATAACAGTACAACCATGAGAGCTATAATGGAGTATGAGTAACTTTTTTAGCTCGTTAGGACTCATCATCTCCAAGACCCCCTCTGGCATGGCTCAGGCGGAGCCATCGACGAGTGGTGACCTGTGCAGCCGGCTCGGATGCTGGGAGAGGACGAGCTCTGCAACGTGAAGCTTTGTCATCCCGGGCGAGGTGGAGGGGAGGCGCGTCAAGGAGGTGAGTGCTCTGCTCTGTGCAGGGAGTAGCTGAGGAGACCGATTGGTGGTGGTGCAGAAAGGACAGGAAGCTGGTGGATGCATGGCAACTGCTTGACGAATTGTGCCAACAGAAGATTTCGTCCGCTGGGCTGGACACACGGCATATACTTAACAAGTTGCATCTGGTGATTTCGTCTCAAGGTACGATCACTAGTTTTCACATGATTTTGTCGAACAGAAGTTATAGATTGTGTGGATTGGGATTTTTTGTTGTCGCCTGTTGTGCAGTGCTTATGAGCTAAGTCTTCTAAGCACTGTACGAAACTGGCTGAGCATTTGGCACACATGTGTAACCTAGAGGTGCCAAGGAACTTGCAGAGGCGACATTCTGCGCCTTATCTGGCCATGGCACCAGAATCTTTAACTGGAGCTAGAAGAGCGTGGGAGGGGTCACGATTTTGGGCACTGGGCGATGATAGCAATGACAACAATTCCAAGCAGAAGGATGATGAGTCCAGGGAAGGATCTTATGATTCTAACAAAGATTTCTTAAGAGATGCAATTTCGACTGGGTTCTCGCTAGATGACGTGTTAAGAGCTGAGACTCTGTTAGTGGAGAATTTTCATTCTCGAAAATTTTCATCTGTAGACAGGGGAGCTGGGCATACTAGCCATCCCCGTCCGCTGGCCTCAAGAATCATGGAGGCAGTGGCAGATTTACAGACGCAGGGAACCATGAAGCCATGGAAGGGGCCGTTGCCTAAGAAACGGTCCCAACATAATTAGCAACTGGGGGATATATTGGTCAAAGATTTAAGGCAATCCAGCAGGCATGAAACAACAAAATCTTTGAAGGATTTAGGCTCTGTAATAGGCACCTGTATTGATTCAGTTTCTAAGAAAAAGGAGAGAGAGGTGGCAAGATCGGGTCCTGTGCATGGACGGCCATTGGGCCTCCTAAGGCCAGGCGTGCTGTGGGGCATTAAGGTGGGCTCACACCCAGTGTTTAGACCAACACAGGGCTTAGGTGCCCTGTTTAATGTGGGTGAGAGACTGAGGCGCTAGTGACGAGAAGGGAGGTTTTGAACAATTCGGCCCGGGCTCAGTGGTCTGATCTACGGTCTAATCGAAAGCTTTTGTTCGTGCAAGCGTTGGTCTCAGGGTGCAAGGTTGAGGGAGCATCTGAGCCGCGTGAGATGGCGAGCAACCATGGTGCTCGTGAGAGGGAGAAGAGATTCAGTGCAAATGCCTATGAACCTGGTCGTACTGAGAGGGGATCGATGGGCATGGGTCGCAGCTAGGGCGGAAGGGAAAGTTGGGTGCGGAGGGGGGGTGCTCCCCATGGTGAGCTCAGAGGAGCGCATCCTGGCAGGTTTGGCAATATCGCCAGAGGGCGTGCTAGCCATTTCCCCCACCACCTAGGGCTGGGAGAGGCGAATGGGTGTGGAAAGAAGAGAGTCGGCATACACAACTACAAGATAAGGGCAATGGTGCAACAGTGTCTTCTGAGGCAGATGATTTGTTACTTGGGTCTGACAACGAGCTTGGCTCTGCCGAGAATGGAGCGAGCAAGGAAGGAGGTGATGTGGTCAAGACTGGTGGTAGATGTTCCAGATGCTCAAAGAAGGGACACCTGGCAGTGACTTGCAAGGTGGAGGTTTACTGTGTGATCTGTGACTCGTATGATCATATGAATCACAAGTGCCCTCTTCTCAAGGCTCCAAGACCTGTGGCTCATGCCACGGGTTATGCAGTGATGGGGTTGGGATTCTATCATATCCCTCATCCGCCGTTGCCTAGAACAAAGAAAGATTCCAAGATGGCTCGGGTGTCCGTGGTCGATGGTGTCTTGTCAGATGATCAGCTAATTCTGCAATTAAGGAGGATTGTACCTGTTAAATGGAATTGGGAGCTAAAGGGGCTTGGAGAGGGTCAATTTCTTGCCCAGTTCCCATCCAAGTCAGAGTTGCAACGTTCGATCGCGTATGGGGGAGCAAATGCTATGGGAGAGGGCGTGCCTGAAGGCACTAGGCTGCAGTTTGAAGAATGGCATGAGAAGGAGGAAGGTTTCCTGTTGCCAAAAGTCTGGGTGAGGGTGAGATGCATCAGAGAGCTGCTTCGAGAGTTTCTTATCTTGTGGGCAGTGGGATCTTTGTTAGGTTCCACCCAAACTGTTGACATGGAGACTACGAGGAAGAGTGAGTTTGGTAGAATCATGGTCGCTGTGCTTGATCTGAAGCTGATTCCTAGAAAGCTAGACGTAGTCATTGGTGACCATTACTTTGACCTTGAGTTTGAAGTGGAGAAAAGAGGCTTTGATGAGAATGGAGAGGAGGTAGACGTGGAATGGGATGGGGGAGATAGTGAGGGGGATGGTGAAGGGAAGGAGAAGGAACCAAACTTTGAAAATGGTATGGAGGATGACCAAGAAAATGAAAGGGTTAACAAGCGTCCGAAGGGGAATGATGGGGAAGATGGTGGGAATGAGAATAGAATGGAATCTCATTCTGAGAAGAGTGCGCCAGGTAGGAAGGGACATGTTCTTAGCGAGGAGGAGTTCTAGGAATTCCTACGATGGAAGGCCAACCAGGTGGTTGATGATGTTGTGGGGAAGATCTTGGTGGACACAGCCACAAAAGTGGTCGAGGAGAATGAGGGGTCTAGGGATGGGGCCTTGAAAGCTCTTGCTAACTTTCCGGTGGAAACGGAAAGTGATATGGCTGCGATGGAACTAGATGAGAACACTACAGCTGTTCTATCCAAGGACAGGGATTCAGATGTGGAAGGGGAAGGGTACAACTTGCTGGTACCTTCGGATGGACTTGATGATGTCAAGATCGTGGAGGTGGCGCTGATTCCTGAGGTCGTGCAGTCCCCGACCAGAGCGAGTCCGCGAGTGGTTGGTGTGGCAGCTGAACACACTTTGGTGCGGGCCGAGCGCATGATCTAGTCCAAGAATCTAGAAAGCAGTGGAGGTAATAATCCGACCAATCCATCTTGTTTTTTATCCCTGTCTAATGCCATAGATAACCTAAGGGTTTTGGGTTTTGGGGTGGGCAGTAATAATTCAAACTCTTTTGAGATGGATGTCCAGAACTTAATAGATGGAGATTTAAACAGTAAAATACCATGCACTGCTTGGGGAATAGGGGATGAGGAGTTTTCAGATAGAGAGTCAATTGATTCAGATGGTTATGAGAGGAAAACACTAGAATTTTTATGTGGGGGTCTAATGGAAGAAATCTTCGATGATGACAGCTATCACCTAAGTTGTGAGTCTAAAACTATCCAAAGGAAGCCAGGTGCTAAGACGTCAAGAAAAAGGGCTTCGTGAAAACTAAAAGTTTAGTGCGAAATGAGGGGAATCTTTTGGAATAGCAGAGGTCTTCGTGACTTGGCTAAAACTAAATTTTTAAATAATGTTTCAAGAGAGCAGGGACTAGATTTCATTTCTCTCCTAGAAACATGCAAAAAAGACTTCTCACAAGCAAATCTTGATAGGTATTGTGGAGGACGAAATTTTGTGTGGCACTGGACTGAACCTCATGGAAGATCAGGGGGATGTTACTAAGAGTCAATTTGGACGTCTGTGATGTTGGAAGTATAGAGGAGGGGTATTTCTTTATCAAGTTTCACCTTAGAAATAGGGATGATGATTTCCACTGGTGTTTAGTGGCGGTGTATGGGGCCGCTCAGCCTGAGTTTAAAGAAAATTTCTTAACTGAGTTAGTACAAACTTGTAGGAAAGTCTCTCTTCCTCTATTGGTCGGAGGAGACTTCAATATAATTAGAAACCCGAGCGAGAAGAATAATGATAATTATAATGATCATTGGCCCTTCTTATTTAATGCCATCATAGATGGTTTAAATTTAAGGGAAATCGAAATGTCAGGAAGGAAATTCACTTGGGCGAACTCATGAAATAAGGCAACTTACGAAAAATTAGATAGGGTGCTGGCGAGCACGGAGTGGGAGCAAAAATTCCCCCTTGTCACTGTTGCTGCTCTAATCAGGGAAATCACATATCACACTCACCTAATTCTTAGCACTAGTGAAAGGAAACATGGAGGCAACCAACCTGAGTTCAAATTTGAACTTAGTTGGTTTCTCCAGAAAGACTTTTGTGGAACGATTGAGAGGATTTGGAACAGTATTGATTATGGTTCCAATCCTATGAGGAAATGGCAGAACAAGATTAGAAAGGCAGTTTCTGAGAGGATGGGCAAAAAATTTGAATGGGAGTTTTAAGAGATAAAAAGAAGAATTGTTTCGGATAGCTGGGGAACTGGATATAAAAGCGGAATCCCAGATTTTAAGCCAACAAGAGCTAGATTTGAAGCAAAGTGTGAAATAGAGGATTACACAGTTGCTGAGAGAAGAAGAAATCAAATGGTTTCAAAGGGCAAAGACCAAGGATTTGCTAGAGGGGGATAATAATACTAAGTATTTTCATATGGTAGCTAATGGAAAGAGAAGGAAAACAAGAATTTTTCAGTTAGAGCAAGAAGGGGGAGTGATCGAGGGATAGGAAAACTTAAAGGATTTCATAACAAAATATTATAAGGATTTGTTTGGGTCATCGCAGAGAAACACCTTCTCTCTTGATGAATCACAAAGAAACGACATTCCCCAAATTAGTGATGATGAAAATAAGTTGCTAACTGTGCAATTTACAGAAAAAGAAGTAAGAGAAGCCATTTTTCAAATGAAACACAACAAGGCTCCTGGCCCCGACGGTTTCCCGGCAGAGTTTTACCAGGTCTTTTGGGCTCTAATTAAAGATGACCTAATGGCCATGTTTAGAGAGTTCCATGCTGGTAATCTGCCTTTTTTTAACCTGAATTTTGGTACAGTCACCCTTATTCCAAAGCAAAAGGAAGTCAAACAAATCCAGCAGTATAGGCCTATCTGCATGCTCAATGTGAGCTTTAAGATTTTTACTAAAGTCTTGGCTAATAGGCTAACTGCTTTGGCTAATAAAGTAGTGGGTCAATCACAGACTGCATTTATGCCTGGAAGGAACATTTTGGAAGGAGAAGTAATTTTGCATGAAACAATTCATGAACTGCACAAGAAGAAGGATGGGGTGATACTGAAACTGGATTTTGAAAAGGCTTATGACAAGGTTAGCTGGTCATTTGTACAACAGACCCTTATAATGAAGGGCTTCTCTCCTATATGGTGTAATTGGATTGAGCAAGTGATGAGTCGTGGAAGTGTGGGGATCAAAGTGAATGATGAAATGGGCCACAACTTCCAAACCAGTATAGGACTTAGACAGGGGGATCCCCTCTCACCTATCCTTTTCAATTTGGTTGCGGATATGTTGGCCATTCTCGTCTCGAGAGCAAATAACGGAGGACAATTTAATGGACTAATACCTAATCTAGTTGATGATGGGCTGGCCATTCTGCAATATGCGGATGACACAATTTTATTCATGGAGGACGACTTGGAGGGGGCTAGAAATCTGAAATTAGTTTTGGTAGCCTTTGAGAAATTGTCGAGTTTAAAAATCAATTTTCATAAAAGTGAACTATTTTTCTTCGGTGGGGCAAAAGACAGAGACATGGAGTATATGGAGCTGTTTGGATGTGTACAAGGGAGCTTCCCGTTTATATACTTGGGAATCTCAATGCATTACCGAAAGCTTTCTAACAAACACTGGAGTGCAATAGAAGAACGCTTTCAGAAGAAACTGAGTAGTTGGAAAGGGAAGTTATTGTCCTCGGGAGGAAGATTAGTACTGATTAATATTCTGTATTATCAAGTCTACCAATGTTCATGATGACCTTTTTTGCTATCCCTAAAGGGTTGCGGAAAAGACTGGACTACTATCGGTCTAGATTTTTCTGGCAGTGCGATGAGCATAAGAAAAAGTACAGGCTAGCAAAATGGAGCATACTGTGTAAGCCAAGATGCATGGGGGGATTAGGAATTTTAGACTTGGAAGTTCATAACAAGTTCTTACTTAGTAAGTGGCTGTTCAAACTCTTTAATGAAGATGGCTTATGGCAGAATATGCTTAGAAAGAAGTACGTCAAGGACAAATGCCTATCCCAAAAAGAAAAGTGCCCGGAAGACTCACACTTTTGGTCAGGTTTGATGGAAATGAAGGAAGTGCTATTCCAATATGGAAGGTTCAAGGTAAATAGTGGTAATCAGACAAGGTTTTGGGAGGATGTGTGGATTGGGAAACAATCGCTAATGCAAAAATTCCCAGGATAGTAAGGAAAAAAGAGGTTTAAGTAGCTAGGATGCTCAGTTCAACTCCGCTGAATGTTTCATTTAGACGGGAAATTGTGCGGGAGAGATTGAAGGAGTGGCTCGAACTTGTCTCCTTAGTGCTAACTGTCAATCTGAACAATGACAGAGATAAATTCATTTGGCAAATTAAAAATAATGGAGTCTTCTCAACACAGTCATTGTACAGAGAGATAATGAAAACCGAGAGTGTTTCTAGTAAGGAGGTGTTCTAGAAAGCAAAAGTACCGTTAAAAATTAAAATTTTTCTATGGTACCTAAAAAGAGGGGTAATCCTAACAAAAGATAATCTACTGAAAATGAGATGGAAAGGTGATTCTAAGTGTAATCTCTGTGGCTTGGATGAAAACATCCAACACCTATTCTTCGATTGCAGGGTGGCTAGATTTGTCTGGAACATAATATTCATCACCTTTGACATTCAACCACCAAAAAGCAACTACCACTTGTTTGGTTCTTGGATAAGGAGATTCGCTCCAGGGCCAAGAAAACTGATTTTAGTGGGAGTTGCTGCCATATGTTGGGTACTATGGTTGAATAGAAATGATGCGGTGTTCCAAAATTTAATGGCTAACTCCTACTTGCAGGTAATTTTCAGAGGGACTTTTTGGATCAGGCAATGGTCACTATTGTCTAAAGAGGAAGAGGGAAAAAAGATGAAACAAGGCTGCAGTCTTTTGGAAGGAGTGGTGCTACACCTCTTTGGCTCATGTGGCTGGAAGAATCAGAAGCGGAGAGTCATTGTGCTTTGGCTTCTGATCCTGCTTGGTGATCTGTGTTTAGTATCTTACTAGTGTTTGATTTGTTCAGGTGCCTTTTATGTAAGGTCACAGATTTTTTCTTGATTGCCCGCTTAGCGGGTTTGAGGACTATGTCCAGGTCTTGTAAGTTTGTGCCTTAAGCATTCACTTGTGAATGTGAAGGCTTGGATGTTTCTATTCCTTAATCTAAAAAAAAGCAGTTACCCGTGTGGCGTAATTGGGGAATAGCAGACCGTGGATTCCTGCGGGTGGATCACACGGACTGACTAATGAAACCAAGCGGCCCTAACTTGTTAGACAAACCTTTAAAAGACTTCATAGTGATCCCTTCCGACCTTCCTTGGTAGTGGGTTAAGAGGCTGATCACCTCGGGCGAAAGGGTAAATCATGACTCATGGGTAAAGATGTACAACCTCTACAGAGTGTCAAAAACTAGTATACTAGCCGAGCTCACGGTCAGGAGCGGCCTTGGGGACATCTACATTAAGGGTGATGATTCTTGTTGTGTTAAGATGTGCATTGTTTATTGTTTAATGCTCCACATTATTTATGTCACATTAATCATGAGATTGAGGGATCTAGACAATCTAATTGCTGTACTTGTTGAGTTCGACATGGACTCACTCTTGCTATTTTCACCATACTTCAGGAGGAGTGTTAGGCTTGTGATCAACGAGTCAGTTGGATCTTGTAGTGTGGAGTTAATACCCGAAGTTTGGAGTTATCTTTCGTTGTTTGCTATCTAAGGTTATCTCTTTTATACTAAGTACGTTATATATTCGTAACACCCAAAAATTTGCTCATTTTAAAAATAGGTGAAAATGATTTATTTATGTATTTTTGTGCTCATGAAACATAGGAAAATAATATTTTTCATTAAATTAAAATTTATTATAGGTTTTAGCAACATGTTTATGCATTCATGCTGAAGCATATTTAATTTTGTACTGTTTGTTTTGTTTAATCTCTGAGAATGATTTAAAATCCCTTTTGGAAAAGCTTAGGAAAAGAAGAAAAAAAAAAGAAAAGCAAACCCCAGCTAGCCCCCTGGCTTTCCCCTCTCGGCCTAGTCCAGCCCGGCCAGCCCACTGCGTGCGGCCCAGCGCGGCCCCCGACCCAAGCACGTGCGCCATGTCTCTTTCTTCGGCTGACGCACGAACCCCACCATTTCCTCCCACCGACAGCTCGGGCCCGCGTGTCAGCCTCCCCTCCCACCCTTCCTTTCTTCTCCCTCGAGTCCAGACTCACCCC
>Ga0182004_10002617_pt1 | contig 14092 bp, 12 predicted proteins | sample Sormic07211540_1_FD_120479 | JGI IMG/M metagenome (GOLD analysis project Ga0182004, IMG submission 120479) | Endophyte microbial communities from Sorghum bicolor roots, Mead, Nebraska, USA - 072115-40_1 MetaG | ecosystem: Host-associated > Plants > Roots > Unclassified | place: USA: Nebraska...
CACAGACGCAGGGGCAGCAGGATGCAGGAAGGCAACATGCATGGGCCAGGATGGCGCACCACACCAGGACGGAAACAATTCCGCTCCCGGCAGTTTCCTATCAGAGCCGCCCTGCCGGACTCGGACCGCCAATAATTCTGCCGGTGGAGCTGGAGGGAGGTCACCAGCAGCAACGTGAACGAACGGGGAAAAGATGCTTCTTTTTTTTTTTGGGGGTCTTCCGGCCGGCGTCGCGCGGCGCCGGCAAAAGGTGATCCAACGGCGGCCGAACGGGAGATTAGGGAGGAGAGCTAGCTAGTGCTTGGTAGGTTGCACGCACGCCAGTTGCTGAGTGGCCGCCTCATCATGGCTTAGTAGTTACTAAGTGCCGTATGACATTGGCGTGACCAGAAAGCACGTACTAGCGCGTAGTCTAGTGCTAGTGCTGACTGCCGCGGCCCTGGCCCTGTCCCCGCCGCCCTGGTGCCTAGCCCTAGGAGTTTGGGTAACCCACAAAGTTCGGGTTTTTAAAAATTCGGATAATGAAAAATATTACCCAAAAACAGCCTTAAAAACCATTACCCATAGGTTTGGGTATCCGCAAATTTAGGTTTAGGGTCGGGTATACCCGATATACCTGAAATCTTTAGGTCGCCAGACTCTGGTTTCCCTCTCCGCCGAGGTGATGTGCAGCGGCGACGGCGACTGGAGTCCTGATGGGGGAAGCGGCGTCGACGTCGAGCTCGTGAGACGGGAGAAGGGAGGGGCGGCAGCAGAGTCGGGGTGAGAGGGCGGCGCAGTGAGGGCCGCGGGAGAGATGGTGGCGACGTCGTCAGACCCATCGCGGCCTTGTGCTGTCGCCGTCAGCGTCGCTCGCGCAAATAACTGAGACCGAGCGGTGGCCATGGGAGCGATGCGTTTTGAAGGGGAGGGGCAGGGACGAAGCTAGAAAAAATTGTAGGAGGGGCTGAATAAAATTGCTACATCGATTTAACTTTACTATAACCCCTCACAATAGAAAAAAATATATATTAGCTTGAAGTAGTCTTATATTAATTCACAAAATATATCTAAAAATAAAGATCTCAGTCTACCCTATCTTATAAATTTGTGTCTAAAATTAGAAGTAAAAACACTAGAAACTCCACTGAATAAGTAGCTGTAGAGGGGCTTGAGCCCCCCTAGCCCCACCACTAACTTCGTCCATGGGGAGGGGTACGGGAACATGGGCTCTCGGCGAGCCAGGGAGACGGAAATTAAGAGGTTGAGTTAATGAGGAACCAAAGACGAGGAGGTATCCTACCGTTGTCGGGCATGGGTACAAGAAATCGGGGATGCTTTGTTGACCAACCTAGGATACGGGTACTTCGGATACCGGGGTATGTTACCCGATTTACCCGAAATAAATTTGGGTTTTAATATTCACTATCCGAACTAGAGTTCAGGTACTGCGGGTGCGGTTTTTCGGGTCTGGGTCCGGGTATCTCGGGTTCGGGGTTCATGTATCGGGTTTTGTGCCCAGGGCTACTGGTGCCAGCAGTGACGCCTGCTGCATGTGCCCCGTTCTTTAGGCCTTGGCCGTGTTTCGTGGAGGAAAAAATTTCATGACACTGTAACACTTTTGTTTGTTTGTGGTAATTATCATCCAATTATAGATTAACTAGGCTCAAAAGATTCGTCTCGTAAATTTCAACTAAATTGTGCAATTATTTTTTTATTTTCGTCTATATTTAATACTCTATGCATGCGTCTAAAGATTCAATGTGATGGGAAATCTTGAAAAATTGTAGGTTTTGGGGTGGAAGTAAACAAGGCCTTTAGTTCACCAGAAAACCAAAAACTTTTTAAGATTTCTTGTCACATCGAATCTTGTGGTATATGCATGAAGTATTAAATATAGACGAAAACAAAAACTAATTGCACAGTTTGTCTATAAATCATGAGATGAATCTTTTGAGCCTAGTCAGTCCATGATTGGATAATATTTGTCAAATAAAAACGAAAATGTTACGGTACCGAAATTCAAAATTTTCTCGAAACTAAACAAGGCCTTAGTTAGTTTTTTTTTAAAAAAATAGCTACCCGAGTACTTTTGTTTGTATTAAAAAATTTTGGGTCTTGTGACCAGAAAGTATGTGGTAATTATTGTTATCATTGACTAACTAATCTTAAAAGATTCGTTTCGTAAATTATATGTGATCTGTGTGATTACTTATTTTTTCTATATTTAATGTTTCATATATGATGTGACGAGAAATCTTAATCATTTTGTAAAATGTTTGAGGAACTAAACAAAGCCTTGGCTTCTTGTGTTTTGGGTTGGATGGAAACCTTTTTCCGGCCATCGGGATCGGATTTGCTTTGCATCGATCATTGCATGTGCTTTACCAGCCGTCGACCTAAACCAAACCAATACTAACCGCCTCGCACTTATTGGGTTCCAAGCACCAACGAACGTGGCGGACATAAACGGACCGGAGCTAGATTAGTTAGAGTGATAATGATGGTGAAGCTTCCAGCTGTGCTTCCGTGAATTGCTGCTGTGGTGATGATCTAAAATTAGGACAGGATAGGATCAGGAGTACGCGTTAATAACGACAAGGGCTGTGGCGTCGGCGGTTCGGCAAAGCTCGCTCGCATTATAGCTAATACGATCACCACACACCAGAGATTATCCGGCCTCAGACTTCTTTTTATTGTAAGAGAGCAACTATTCATTATTTTCATTGCACAAGAGATTAACCTCAAACTCCTTTTTATTTATTCAGTTCGAACTTAAAAAAAATCTAGACACATTCTTTATTTTAATTTCAAGTTTTAAGATCGCATCCCAATATATATACAGTATTTTGTTTTCACAATTCTGCATTTTTTAGCTAATATATATAACACACTTAAAAATAGTCTAAAACTAAAAAAATGAAAAAAATAGCTAGATACATGAGGATGCTCCTCTCTCCAAACTATGTTGTCATGGTCGAATGTAGAACGTGAGTTATCCTTCTCAGACCATGTTTGCCGGCAGCTATCCTCCTCACCCATAAGTGAAGTGAGATGAAGTCAACTGGACGAACTTACTCTTGATCATTTGTACCATCCTACAAAATACTTCAACACGAACACAAAAAAACTTGTGGCTCGAATTATGATAAGGGGTTAGTAGTCAACCATTCGAGAATTGTTCTTAGGGATTTAGATATATTTTCTTTTGCAAAAATTTTAACAGGATGTCTATATAATATTTTTTTGGATTTTATATTTATTTGTATGCAGAAAATTAAATATGTATGTATGGTATTTTTTATTTTTTATGTCATTACAGTAAATATTCCTATAGGTTCTTACCAAGGAAATTATTCACATGGGGTTTAAAAAAATGCAATGACAACATTTTTATTTTTCTCTAGTGTAATATTAATGCAAAAATGTAAACATGCTAAAGTGGAGAATAATTGATGCAAAGTAAATATGAATAACTACCAATGTTACTTTTCAACAAAGCTTCGGATTTTTAAGTCTTTCGGACAGAATTGACCGGAGAGAGTTCTTTACTCTTTGGGTGCATCACCAGGCCTCGGAGATGGAGACCCACATGGCTGCGCTTCTTGTGATGGTGACTCTCCAGATATTACCTTCTCTTTGCATACATGTTTGGGCTGTGGATTTACTTTTGTTGGAGTAGGTTCACTCCTCACAAGTTCTCCTTTATAGTCCTCCGATCCATTCTTAGGGGATTGATTCCTTTGGCGTTGAGATTGACGCTTCCTTCTAGAGTGGTTCTTCTTTGGTCGTTTATATGTTGTATAACTATTGAAATAACAAAGTACCTTTTCTTCAAGGAATTGGAAGTGGACTCGTCTAGATCCAACATAGATTCTTACATGGGTGGTGTTGAGAAATGGTCTTTCTAGGATGATGGGTGTATCATCATCTTCTTCTCCCATGTCCAATACCATGAGGTCAACAAGAGCGTAGTAGTCTTGGATCTTGATCATAACATCTTTCGCTATGTCCTCTGGGAATCGGATTGATTGGTCCGCTATGTGCAGCTACATATATATAGGGTACAAAGGTTCGTTACCAAATAGGTATTTATATATATATATATATATATATATATGTTGACGCCCGATCTAATATCGCAGAAGCCAATAAAGTTGTTTTGTTGGCCTACATTGCTGATGAAGCCTTGATTGATGAAAACCTCGCTTCTAGTTGTAATTGTACATCTTCCACAGAACCATGATTGTCGTAAGATCTTGAAGCCCAAATCGTCTCGCTTTAATATCCTCTCAAAAGCAAAAGAAAAGAAAATTACACCCTGTAGATCATTTTTCTCCCTTTCGGCCCTGCATGTACAAGCACCCTCTCAGCCACACTCACCAGCCGTCTGTGTGATTTGTACTGTAACTTGTTCCAGCCAACGCATAAGCCGAGGCCACAATGATAGCAGATGGCGGACGAGGATGGGGACCGGGCCGGGGCTGCGATGAATGTGGAACTGGATCATTGGAATTTCTAATTTGTTTCTAACACCGGCTTAACATCATTGCTGAGTTATTAAACTGAAAACACGGAAGTTTCCGATCTACCAAGGATAGTTATTCATCCCATCATTAGGTCAGGTGCTCGTTATCTAGGCAGCTCCATCAGTCACGGACATGAACCAAAGATCAGATCTTCCTCAAAGTGACAAATTGCTCGTGACGCCTTGATCAGAAATAAAAGACAAGTCCACATCGCTACTCGTTTAGAAGTACCCGAACTGACGCTGATGGATCTACTTTAGCTCATTGGAGAGTCTGACAAAAAACCAGCAGCTCGAAGTATAACACATAGCAGTATACAAGCGTTTATTTATTGTTTGAATCCCAAAAGGACGACACCAAAAAAAAATGAACCAAGAAGAAACAACATCCACGTTACAGTTACACAACGCTGACAAAAGAAAAGTGTAAGCCTGAAACTTGCTGCGCATAGATCATGGATGAGATGGAGCGGTCGCTATACGTGTCATACGAGTGTGTTCTCTTCTGTCTGGATATCCAAAGCTATCCTATCACGCCCCCCAGGTCCCACGGGAGCACTTTCAAACTCTCAGTTCGGACTTCAGAAGGAAACCTTGATGCCGAGCAACGCCATGAGCTGGGACACGAACTCAGGGTGCCCGGGCCAGGCTGCGCCAGTGACGAGATTGCCGTCGGTGAAGCAGCGGTGGATCGGGTCAGGCTCCAGCCAGGTTCCGCCCCCAAGTACAACGTTGAGCTTTACGGCTGGGTACGCAGTGCATTTCTTCCCCTGCATATCAACCAACCAACCAAGGATGCATAAGTGCACATCAGTCAATCGAAGTTGCCAAATGTTCCGAGAAAAAACTAGACACATTTACTAGTATATAACCTAAGGAGTAAGAAGGATCCGACGGTGAACAAAAGGAGCTATCATTAATCTGCTTCGATTACCATCCTTTCTGGACCCATAAAACTAGCAAGATTTGTTATGTTCAGAACAAATTTTGCTAGGCCACACAGTAAAAACACATGGAGGGTGGAGCTATCATTAATCTGCGTTGACTACCATCCTTTGTGGACGCAGAAAACTAGCAATGATTTGTTATGTTCAGAGCAAAATTTGCTAGGCCACACAGTAGAGACACATGGAGGCTGGAGCGATGATTAATTTGCATGGACTACCATCATTTCTAGAGACAAAACTAGCAAGATTTGTTATGTTCAGAGCAAAATTTGCTAGGACAGTGGAAACACATGAACCAAAAGAAACACCAACGGTACAGATTATAGGGCATATGAAATTATCAACGGAAACAAGATTCTGCAGAATAACGATAGTGATGTACCTTAAGGACTCCAGCAGCTGACAATATCTGTTGGCCATGGCAGATCGATGCAATTGGCTTTCCGTTATCCGCGAAGGCCTTCACCAAGCTGATGACTTTATCATTCAGAGCCAGATACTCCGGAGCCCGCCCACCAGGAATCACAAGTGCATCATAGCTTGAAGCATCCACACTTTCAAATGATGCTGTTAAAGTAAAATCGTGGCCAGGCTTCTCACTGTAAGTCTGATCACCTTCGAAATCATGAATGGCTGTCGGGCACTTCTCCCCGGCTCCCTTGTCAGGGCAAACAGCATCGACATGGCAGCCAAGAGCTTGAAGAGACTGGAATGGGACCATAACCTCATAATCTTCCATGTAGTCCTATTAATCATGCAATTAAGAAAAAGATTACACATATAAGATATACAAAGATCAATAATATGAATTAGATTGTCTGAGCAAGCCTGTTGGACTTCATCCCAATCGTGCAGTGTGTGAAATATAAAAATAAAGTTTCAAAGGTGTATACGAATGTGGAAATACTTAAGAACATGTATTTTTCTCAATACATACCCCACAGAGGAACAGTATTTTCTTGTCTGAGCCTGCCACTGAACCTCCAAGTGCTTTGACAAATAGGCTGATGAATTCAGGATGAGAATCATAAGTTGCTGCAGTGATGAGATTGCCATCAACAGTGCATTTTGCCATTGTGTCGGGTTCTTCCCACTTAGCACCAGCAGCAACCAAAACTGGTTTAACAGCTGGATATGCTGTGCAGTTACGGTTCTCAACTACTCTTGCTGCCGCTAAAATCAACTGTCCATGACAAACTGATGCAATAGGCTTCTTAGCATCAGAGAAATTTCTGACTAGGTTAAGCACCTGTCTATCCATTGCAAGATATTCGGGTGCACGTCCACCAGGAATTACCAATCCATCATATTCACTAGCAGTTATCTCATCAAATGAAGCATTTAGTGTGAAATTATGACCTTTTGTCTCAGAGTATGTCTGCGTGAAATATACAAATGAGAGAATGAGTGTCGGCTTGTCAGAGCAATGATAAAGAATAAGGTAACATTGAACAAATAAAAGTAGTAACACTACTGTTTATTCTTCCAGCTGTTAATACAAACCATATCAGTGTAGATGCCACAGGAAGTAAGCAAGAGAAGCATGACATGACAGAGCAGTGTTATTGGTCTACAATACTACCAGGGCGCCATGGACAATTATACTATACAAAGCAACACCTTTCGGGAACAGATTTTGCAGTCAGGGATATAAACCAGATAACTATCTCCTAGACAAGTATTCATCCAAATATGTGATCATACATGAACTCCAACAACTACAATTCAAATACCTGGACAAATCTTCGTTATGGTAGCTAAGTATGTGGAATCTTACATGACAATGGTATATGGAAATCAGCAATACGCATGCAAGTTTGGAATTCTTTTACAATTTACAATATAACCTGCAGATTTACAAATTACAACACACTCACAGTTCTCCCAATGTTTAAAATGCAATTAAAGTAAGAGAGACCCTGTATCATCTACATTTAAAGTGCAGGTCACCAGCAGCTGCGTGTCCTCAAACTAGTTCATCCAGAAAACGACCTACAGAAGCAGCTTCTAAACAATCAAAAGGTTAAAAATATTTTCACATACCCTGGCTAAAGAAACACGAGTTGCCTATATAGTTCAGTTACAACAGTAACTACACTTCCCTAGAATCTGAATATTATGTTGCAGTGAATAAATCAGATGCAGTCTTTGCTTAAAAAAACAGATGCAGTGTCCAATCTAGTTTGTGCAAGCCTCCACACTTCATTGTCAATCTAATAAAATTCTAACAAGTTTTCCACACAGCTTCATTTGGTCCAACTCATCATCCCACTAGAAGCAAGAGAACATAACTAACCCTAACCAACCGAACGCGCCCACACAAAAAGACAAAAGAAAAAGAGTAGAACACATGGAGATCAATCCAAGGTACCTGGTGGCCGATCCCCTGATGGACGGCGGTGCGGCAGATGTTGCCGGCCTTCTTGCTAGGGCAGACGGCATCCACGGACACCCCATACGCTTGCAGCGCTTGGAACGGGACCATGACCTAACCCAGCATCATTTCAAGAACCGATTTTGTTTCAGGATACACCAATCCAGGGCTGATTCTCGATGGAAACACAAGTAATTCAGCAGGAGGCGAAACGAAAAAAAAAGAGGGGAAGAAAGAAAAGAGACCTCGTAGTCCTCCATGTAGTCGCCGCAGAGCATGAGCACTTTCTTCGCCGCCATCCCTAATCCCCACTCGCACGCTCGCGACCGCGCAGGCGAGACGCTTCGGCTTGTTTCGTCGAGCTCGGAGTCTAGAAGCCTCTCCTTCGTCTCTAGTCTCTACTGTCTCCAGTCTTTGGGGGTACTAGCACAGCAGTAGTGTTATATATGCCACTGGAGAGTCATCCGGAGAACACCTGGCTCTCATTTGTCTTCTACGCCTGTTTTCTTTTCTTTTCTTCTTTTTTCTTTTTGCTAAATTTATTTTTCTGAGAATATTTTCATAGTTATGTGAATGATGATTTTATTGCAAAAGTGTTCAATGCTACAGTTTCACTCATCCGCAATCAAGGTTGTCATTTTGTTCACGCGATACAGCCAGAGTATTTAGGCTCTCTTTGAAATGCGGGAAAGTTATCTAAAATTACAATCTCATGTTTTCTCTATAAAACTAAACAGATTCTTTTAAAATTCATATACGGTTCTCGTGACAATCCTGCGTCCAAAAAAACCTCACCGACCGACTTTACTGGCCGGCAAAGTTTATATCACGAGGCAGAAAATAGGTGAATCTTGTTAGCAACGTCGGAACTGTTTTTCTCGATCTTTTCGTGATGATGAAGGATGGATCGAGCAAAACTGCAAATCGTTTACTTTGATGAACTTGATCCTGCAAATGCCTGGCGATTCGAGTTGAATAACCAATTAGGTAGCTCTCAAAAAATTTCAAAATTCTCCGTCACATCGATTCTTGCGGAATATGCATTATCAAATACAAATGAAAATGCTACAGTAACTAAATCTAAAAAAAATGTTAAACTAAACAAGGCCTTCTCTGAAAGTGCTAGTACAGGAGATATCTTCCCTGATCTGCCAGCAGATACTACGCAGATCAGGCAGCACACCAGCATGTGATTTCGGAAACTACGTGATATAATATGCGTAGCGAGGCGAACCTTTTGCACCTACAGGATCACTATTTCCCCGAAGTTGTGGTAGCCACTATCCGTTGTGTATTTCTTTTTTCAGAAACAGGATTTCTGTAAGTGCACAAGAATGGGAGGCATATCTATATATATATATATATATATTAAAAAAACTTATCATACACACAGTCAACAGCTAACAGCAAAAGATCCAGACCTTGTTGCAGCACCTGGGAAGTTGGGAGCTCAGATGCCGATGCTAAAGGAACCTTGCGCATTGGCATCTCTTCAGCTCTTGTTGCATTCAACTGTGTCCTAACTCCAGCACATAATTTCATTTTCAAGAAGTAACATAAACACATCTCACTGCAATTTTGCAGTCAAAACTTGTGTTTACTTGTCTCGGAAAAACAAAATTGTTTACTTGTCTGAAAAGAAGAAGCTATCATGTCTTATGCAGCAATTGAAACCAACCATGGTATCTCAAAAGCATAATGCCAGAATAATATACATAAAGAACTCGTCCATGAACACATCATATAGAGAATGTAAGCAAAATGCCCCTTCTGGGGGTTGATTATATTTCATTTCGGGCACAAATTGATCCAAGGAATATCCTGCTGTTAGTAAGGAAACTAATACAATACAAAGTCTGAGGGTAGGTCAGATATGCTGAACATCACAGCTGTTTACATGTAAACCTCAAATCGATTATGAACGCTACCTCGCTTCTTATCTGACCTATAATTATCAGTAATCAGCCTCACAAAATAATAGGCTTTGGCACTATCAAAATAAAAGGAAACATAAAGCGCCAGATGAAATCACCCAAGAGATGCACTAAGCAAAGCAGGCATTTCAGCTTTGCGTCAAGCAGCAGAACCAATGACAAAACCTAGAGCTCTTTGCCTCAAAGCAACAGGACCAATGAGAAAACCTAGAGCTCTTTGCCTCAAGCAACAGAAGCAATGACACCATAGCGCTTAAGAGAATACAACCCCCACTTTCCGAGCAAAGTCATCATCATCGTCGAAATCTTCGTCATCTTCGTATGCATTTTCATCTTCAGATTTGTAGTCGTGACCTTCAATTGTCTCGTAGTCGTCAGACTCACCCTCTCTCTGGCCATAGTTATCCGCCTCTTGATTTCCTTCTGCATCCACTTCAGCAGCATACTCAACCTCAAACTTATCACCATGAGAAGAAGACTGCCTGTGTGCATCCACAGGGATATGATCTTCCTCTTTATACTCTTCGTCACCTGAACCACTTTTGCAATCTGCAGAGCTGGTAATGTTGCCACAGCCTTTCTTCTCAGTTTCAACCAGAGAACCTGTCTGCATGACTGCAACCTCAGCAGATTTCTCATGGTTATTGCCCTGTGCTGCCTCTCTTTTTCTCTGTAAGATGACACTGAGGGGTTTCGGACCCTCAAAATCAAGAGATGCTTCGGATTCCACAATTCCATTTCCCTTCCTTGGCTCTCCCAAGTTTCTGCGAGCAGCAAAATGAGCTGAATCCACCGCATCTCTTCTAGCAGAGAGGCCATCTGCATGCCTGACAGTAGAGACAAGCTCACTTGACCTCCGGTGGCTCCTTTCTTGATTCTGTCCAGACTCCCGATGCCTACCTCCATGAAAATCCATACGCCTAACTGGAGAAAATCTATCCCGGAGTCTCCTCCTGTCTCGTTCATCCTCGAAGCGAATATCAACTCTATCAGGTGACCTTCGAGGAAGCTTTATTCTGGCCTGCAGACGGGAACTCAGAGTGCTTCCTCGTGGGCCCTGGTAGCGATCTCTGTGTGTGTGGTGACCACCATGTGGCCTTTCTCTGTAGCGTTCATCCCTCCAGTGCCGGTCCCCATTAGCCTGTTCTGGGCTAATGGCTGTCGAAGGCCCATTTATTCTTCTCCTGCGGAGCTGATGGCGTAGATCTGATCCATCTATCTTGTCGCGATCAAGCTCTCTGTGGAGAAACCTTCTATCTGGATGGTAAGGTCTGTCTAAGCTCCTCTCAGATGAGGATCTACGACGTTTCCTCTCATAGCCATCATACTGTCCAATGCGTCCGTTCTCACCCATTCCATTGTTGAACTGCTCACTTTCATGATGGGCCCGAATATCAAAATCAGCTGGAGCATATTCATAATCTTCTACCGGGTACATCTCCCTTCCAAAATCTTCCTCGTCATGTAAATAAGCAGCACCATCTCCATCATTGTCTACAAGAACATCAAAACCAGGAGAAGACTCCCCCAAAAAGTCATCAGCCTCCCTGCTATTCTGTGGCAGGTCATCAGTAGGAGGCATTTCAAAATTTTGGTTCCAGTCTTGGACAGGTTCACCCTCCACAGGAACCTGGTTCTGATAGTGCATAGGATGATCCTCAGTTGTGAAACTTTTCTTTGCTGCGAGTGTATTACTGGGTGCCTGCTCAGAGTTGGGCCCAGACTTCACTGCATTGGAAGCTACATCAGCGGGAATTGCACCCGCACCACTCTTGGAAATATGAGCTGTAGTCCAGTTATCAGTTATTCGAGCCTCTTGCTGCGTTGAATTATTTGGAGCTGCAGCCTCTTCATTCTTTTGAGCCTGGGATGGTTCCAAAGGGAAGGAAGTAATCTTCGCCGCCTGCTCTGCAGGATTATTACCAGATGTTTGTGGTCCATGATAAAAAGGGCATCTATCACCCTTCAAGCAGTTCCCTTTCTGGAAGTAATAGCATGGGACCATCTGCTTGCCCGGGTTATAGGCACCATAGTGCGCAGAAACTGGAGGTAGTCCAGAAGTTGGGGCACCAAAGAGACCATCAATTGGCTGGAGAAGGCAAAGGAAGAAAAATAAAGATTAGAAAATAATGATAATATAACAGATAAAATGGGCAAGTAGTTATAAATCTGATAGTAGATATTGAGGAAATGGAAATAGACATACCGGATGGCGGAATGCACACTTAGGATTCAAACAACTGCCATTCAACCAGTACCAACAGTCTCTAGGGTTCATCCGGGCACCCTCGCTGTGACGAAAATCGCATTCATTACCCTAATGGAAGGAATTTGAGAGAAATATTAGTTTAAGATTTGATTGGATGGTTATAGGAAACAATAGCAGGTAAACATGCATGATAATTAGAAATTCAACAGTGGGATAGTATTATGAGTGGACTGAACTATACAGTCTAATCAAGCCGGACCATGTATGAATGAATGGGCTAACAATATGTAAACCAATACACACAAGAAGCAGAGGACAGCCAGGCATGAAAGTCTACTGACACATATCAGGCGTTTGCATTGATATGGAGCAAATGACTATTTGCCTTTTTCACATATATAGTACACTGATAGTGTATACAATAAGTTAGAATGATATTGTATTGCACAACATGTTTTGTCAGATTATGATAGAGAAACTGTTCCATAATAAAATAGCCAGCATGTACCAATCCAGAAAGCCCAGTGAGGTTCTAGGCACCAGAAAATTTTTCTCATGAGGCCTTCTCCAACATCTAAAAGATTGTAGAGGTCACTAAATCCAAGGGTGATGTGTGTGGTGCCAGTAAGCCTACCCCATGCCCAGATGACACAACTTTACAAAACACATTAACCTGGCTCTTGGTACCATCATAGACATGGAAAATGCACACGCTTGGACCCAGGGGTTATAAATTATATCAAATTCCCGAAAGCTGCTCAAATCGCGATTCCACATATCGCCCCCTAAACAGAACATGCGTCCAAAACCAGAACAGAATTTGATGTTTTTTCACCGCGAAATTCACAGGCACCTAGCAAAGAAACCTTACCGAGACCCTATTCCCAAACCAAACCGGCCGCCTCGAAGGGGGAAAAAAATCGCACGCCTTAATCGCCTAAAGCAGCACCCGGAAGGCCGGAACCCTAAGAAACTCGCGCGGTGGCAGAAGAGAAGACCGGGCGCGGCGTACGTACCTTCTTGCAGGTGAGCGGCGAGGCGAGGAAGTAGACGCAGTCGGTGCTGCGCCGGAGCGCCTCCTCCTCCGGCGTCAGCGGCTTCGCGGCGGCGGCCGCCGCCCCCGCGGCGCCGTCCACCTCCATGGCCCCCGTTCCGAAGGTGGCGGTTGGCCGCGGGATCCTCGTCCCCTGCCCCGGCCCCCGAGCCGATCGCCCGCGGGGGAGAGCTAGGGCTCCTGGCGGCGGGCGGGGGTTAGATCTACGGCCGCCTCCGCTCCGCGGGAGGAGGCTAGGCTAGGGTTGGCGAAGACGACGGGAGGGAGGGAGGGATGGGCTCGTCTCGTGTGGACTGGATTGGATTGGGAGGAGCCGCCTCTGCCTCTGCCTCTGCCTCTGCCTCTGCCTTGCGGGTATATGACGGGGAAGGGGACAGGCAGGCAACGAACCAAACCAACGGACTCCTCCCCGCTAGACCGCTAGCGCTAGAGAGGCGGCAGGCAGAGACCGCTGCGTTGCGTGTGCGTGCGCCGCCTGCGCCGAGACGCTTCGCGGCTATCCTTCGGTCTTTCCTTTCCCGGCTCTAGTTTGAAGTTTCCGCATTGACCTTCGACTCTCACGCTCGGATCGTAGATTTTTTTTTTCTGGTTATTACTAATGTATGTTTATGAAAACCCTATTACGCGACCTGTCACGACATCGCGCGATGGCACAACTCTCTAGCGTCCATGGGGGATATTGGTCGGCGGTTAGGGCAAGGAGAAGCAGAAATGTTGGTAGGGTTTGGGTCGAGGACAAGGAGGAGAGTGGTCTCGAGGACGAGGTGGCGGAGGAGGCGCGCCGGGAGGGAGAAATGGGCACAAGATGGCAAGAGGAGGCAGTGCGAGGAGAAAAAAAAATGAGTCGGCTGGCGATAATGGCCTCGCATTATTTATGAAAATTTGAACTTGTTCATATAAAGTTTTTATATAAGTTATTATATTTCTCTATTTTAAACGAGCCGTAGAAAGGAGTAAGGAAAAACTACAGTGACGACTTATGTAAGCCCTAGTATAGGGATATAAGGACATGATTACACTTTTCTTTCCAACCAAATAACCAAAATGTGGATCAGAGATTGGATTGC
>Ga0182004_10002618_pt1 | contig 14090 bp, 10 predicted proteins | sample Sormic07211540_1_FD_120479 | JGI IMG/M metagenome (GOLD analysis project Ga0182004, IMG submission 120479) | Endophyte microbial communities from Sorghum bicolor roots, Mead, Nebraska, USA - 072115-40_1 MetaG | ecosystem: Host-associated > Plants > Roots > Unclassified | place: USA: Nebraska...
AAATCACTGCTAGGTGGGTGCACACAAGTCATCATTTTTCGGAACCATGCAAATAAAAGGTGCTACTTGTCACTTGTGGAAAGGATTGATAACCCAGTAGAAGATATCTGTCCAAACTTACATATGTGATGAGTTTTGCCATTCTGTTATTCAATGTGGATATGTATAGTTTATAAAAGGCACCATCGTGGCTACTGTTTATAAATGGGAGATCAGATGAGGTGAAATAATGTTGTTTAATGATAGTGTTCATTAAAGTATTCCAACAGCGTAAACAAATTAAGAATCAATCATGTCCCTTTTGTCTGTTATTTTATTGTTGTGTACTTGTGTGGATGAGAGGATTTGGGTTTTTTTTTTGGGGGGGGGGGGATTGATTCCAACCTTGGTTTGAGAACTACTTAGATTTTGTTATTCAGAAATACATATAATGATTACTTTATGCTAAATACCAACTACGTGCAAACAATAATCACGTCTAACTATCTTCACCAAATCTTAGCCTTGATCTAAATCAAGTTACCTTGATCCCTACAACTCAAACCAAATGCTGTATACATTTCGAACACACAAAACGGTTCTTTGTATTCTATGACCTCTGCTTTAATTAAACTAGAAAAGACTCAAAGGAGTGTAAGAAAACATAAATCTTTGTGAAGTTTCCATTTAATATAATTCAGCATCCTGTTTAATATCATAAACGAAATCATATATGCTACATTTGGGCATACCTTTATTGCCTTGGGGAAAATATTGAGCCCATTTGGGCAAGTCCCCACTATAGCTTACTATAGGGCAGTAACCTTCTGCCTCCCTATTATATGTGCATCCTGATAGTTGGGTTGTATTGCAATGGTATGCCCCTTTCCATGAGTTGCAAGGAGATATAACAAACTCTGTTCCCTGATTCCGACCCCAATCTAAATGTTCTGCCATGCTGTAATTAGCTTGATACCATCCACTGTCCTCCAGTAATGCTAAAGTCATCCTTGAAACCACTGATCTTGTATCAACTGACCCAGTCATGATCTCATTCATTAAGAGCCTCTTCTCCCAATGTGAACCTAATAGTATATCAAATGCCAAAAACAAATGAATGTGTTCAGAAACTTGCACGATGCAGACATATATCAGTGAATGCAAAAAAAGGAAAGAAAATAAAAATAAAAAACTATAAAGGACTCATGTTATCTACCTGAGGTGCCCCTGCCTCCCCCGTCTTCCAATTCTAACCCAGTGAAGTTTTGGGAAAATGCCTAGCACAAGACAAAAAATGGTTAGTTTATATAAAGTAGTTTCCTAAGTAAGGAGCGTGAAACTAATTAACTGTCACTAATGACTAAATTAACTTCTTCACATCTTTAGTTAGAACTTACTCCATAGTGATGTCTCGCGTGCATGACAACCCGTGGTAGCACAACACGAGTAACCATTCTTCCAAGCTTTTCGTCCAAAGTTTGAACAGTGACCTGAGGGAACAAATAGATAAACATAGATTAGAGAAGAATATTGGTCGTTAAGCTAAGCATGCCACACTGTGTGGAATTTTATTCTTTTTGTCCAGTAAACATTCACTCAGAAGTACGGAGGTCATGTTCTCAAATTCTTCAGCAGTCATTGAGTTGCCGGCATAGATTTTACCATAAATGTCATCGTGAACTGGTTGCCCAACATGTGACAAAGTTTATAGGCCTTTCTCAACTTGCTTATATTTATTATCTCAGAAACCAAGTCATGGTGATTATTAGCAGCATAAACACTCAACAATCTCAGATTTTCCTATACAGACCAATGAAATCTTAACTCCCAAGGCTCCAACTTATAAGCACCTGTAAGCAAATTCTATTTAACCATTCTCAGTCTTGTCTCTTGACTGTAAGACCTCGTATTAGCACTATAGGGTAACTGCCAGATAGATTACTCTAGGAACCAACAAAGTTGACATCACCCATCGAATTGCTAGCGCTTTAGTCACAGAAACATTAAAAGCAGGTTGAAGTGTTGCAGCCCAAATTTTAATAAGGTAATAATGCTGAGCATTAGGGTCTCCTTTAAGCAAAAGAAAATATATCACAAGAATAAAGTGGGAAATATATTGTTATACCTGACCACGTCTCCTTTTTCTTTCATCACGAAAATGTGTGAAGGCATGAGGATCAAACCCTAGAACATGCATAACCTCATGTATTAGAGTAGCTGAAAGTAATGTTTCGGCTTCAGCTGTCAAATGACGAGGGGCCACATTAACATGTCCTAAAAGCAGACAGAGGATGTAGGTAGGGTCAGAACAACACTAGAAACTCCTGACATGTGGATGTTGTGCATTATGGTGTTGGTTCACAAACCTGCAATGGCCCGACCCCACTGGTCACGTTCGCAGGCCACAGCCCATGCAAGGGTGTTACCTGTCGTTGGTCTAGTTGTTACTAAGAGGACTAAATCAGCATTAGCAACACCGTCTGAAATTGAGGGGAGATTCACATGTCAATATAGACTATAGAGTCAGGAAATTAACAGGCAAGATTGATAAACTGATCCACTAAAACTGAAAGTTACCTTCCACATATGCATGGGGTAGTTGTACACCTCCATCCTGACCACAAGCTGAGTACCCACTGAGCCGTAGGTTCCCCTTGACAGGTTCAACAGCTAGAGCCTTTCTAAACCACTCTACTGTTTGTCCCAGTGCCTGTTAAATGGCTCAATTCAACAACAAAACAGAAGTCAGGACAACATGGAAATGGGGATATGAAAGTTACATCTTCTATGGCAGTCAAGTGTTTGGTATGCTTTTAACTGAACCAGCAGAGAGACAACAAAAGCACAAGAACTGCACCTTCCGGAGACGTTGCTTCTTGTCCTCCCCAGCTATGTCCTCAAGGGTGCAATTGTACCAGCAGTCTCCCACCAGTGGTGGATCGCCATGAGGATCGCATATAGGTGTTCCTGGTGTTGACGGTACAGGAGGTTCGCCAAGCTACCAAATAGACAACAAATTCAATTCTACTACTCTGATAAAATAGCTGCTGGCACAATGAGAAAGTAATGTGACAAACTGACCTTCACAATGTCGCCAACATTTTTACAATCCCGGTCAGGCGAGTGGCCGACGGCATCATAATTGAGGTATATTCGTATTGGCTTCCTGTCATTCTTCTGTGGAGCACGCCAAGACGACACGCCCAACAAGTGCCGTCCTCTTACACGCTCCACTTTCCCCCGAGACTCATGGTACACTTGTGGCATGACAGAGTACTCCTTCTGCCCAGCTCGTCGCCGCTGATGTAGTATCTCATCATGGATGCAGGAGTGGCTAAGGTAGACATCCTTTTCTCCCACTTCGACATCTTGTGGAAACAATGCTTTGCTTTCACCAGAATCCGCACCAGCTCCTCGAGTCCAGACTAGAACCAACACAATCTGCAACACGAGAAAATAATGATAGAGAAAAACATCAAGATCAATACAAAAGCACCACTCCTTCCAATGGTACTTGACAGCAACTTATAAGAACCCCAAATATTCACAAACTGAGAGAGCAAACGTCAAGAAATCCACATAAATGATCAAACCCTGGTGTACCTAAACCTGGTCTCGGCCCAAGCATCCAAAAATAGCTCAGAGAGACTGAGACACACGAAACTTGGTCGTTGCCCCAATAGTGCGCAGAGAAACAGTAAAACCCTACGCAACAGGAAGCCAAATCTCCCAAATCAACCTCCAAACACGAGACGCGCATCAGCCAATAGAAATCCACTAAGAGCTCGTTGAAACCCTCGAAGTTTCCCGACCATTCCGCCCCAAATCTGCTCCGAGTACTCAGCTCCCGACGCCCGCCCGCCCGCCAACCCGTACCGGATCGAAGCAGCAGCTCACCTCGACGCTGACGAGCCAAAGCACCCTCCCGCGCCAGCCGCGGGGCGGTACCCCGGCCTCCATGTACGCAGCCGCCCGCAGCGCTCAGCCACTCCCATTCAGGGCCTCGCCCGCGACGCCGCGGCCGCGAGCCACCGTGTCATCGCCCGCGCAAATCCACCCGTCCGCCTGCGCCCTCCGCCCTGAAGCCCGCGCCTCGCCTCGCCGCGCCGCCGCGGACGGGTCCCGCGCCGCGCAGCGCCGAGCCCCACGGGACCCGCGCGAAAGCGCACGCGCAACCACCGCAGCCCGGCCTCGGCGGCCGGCCGCTGGAGCGGATCGAGGCCGGCCGGCCGCGCGGGCGGCGCCGGAATGATTAGGGTTTGGTGGAGGGGAGGGGGAGCCGCGGGAAGCAGCTGGCTGCCCGCCCAACGCCAACGCGCGCAGAGGGCTGGGCAAGGGGAGAAGGCGACGCGGGGAGGTGAGGTGTGCGGGAGTGGTGGTGGATTTAGTCGTGAAGGCTACTAAGCAGGAGAGGGGACAGTGAGGAGAGGAGGGAAAGACAGAAGCCAGCCAGCGAGCCAACAGAGCCGATATCTTATTATTATATTATATATTAATAATAATATAAGGTTAATTAAACCGGGGAAAAGGATTTACAGGATTTAATTAATTACGTACTGTTAGTATTTCTGTCTCCTTCCTCGCGCTGTCCGCAGCTCGCATTTTGTACCCTACCGGAGAATGCAGAGGTCGGGAAGAAAAGGGCGCGAGCTGGGCCGTATTTGCGGCCGCGTGCCACCGATCCGGCCAGCCCGGCGGTTGGGGTAGCCGCACGCACCGCACGGACGGGACGGGGTTTCGGGCGGAGGAGACGCGGAGCCGTATCGGTTGTTTTGTACCGTTGCGGCGAGTCGGCAACGGTGGCAGCCTGCAGGGCCTCAACTCGTTTGAACTTTTGCGATCTCGTTCGGCAGATTCTGTTGGGCGGCCCCCTAACTTCCTCCCGTCTTTTCAAAGATGGATGGATGAAAGCAGCACGAAAACCCCTGATAGCGAAGCCGTACTGTTTTTTTTTCCTACCAGAAAAAACTCATCTTGCAATTCCTGCACTTAGACTGACCGTTGTTAATTACCCCGTTGGCCCGTTCTAAAGAAGAAACTAATTAAAGCAACTGGGAACACCCACAAGTTTTACGCAAAGTCTTTAAACCTGCAGCGGAGTACGTACGTGCAGTAGTTCGTATCAACCGTTGCCCGTACCGGTGTACGAGTACGAAACGAGCTTTGCTTGGGGGTTTTCCCTCTGCCCTGAATGCTGAACCGCACGCTCCATCAGAAAAGCAGCGATGGTTTAATCAAAAAAAGAAAAACAGCGATGGCGCCACGCCACGCTTCGCGATTCATCGCCGCCACCACCAGCAGCAGCAGTCCAGCACCGGCACCGCGCACCCCGTCGGCGATCGGAGTGACGCCCACGAGGCTGGAGGCAACGACCGACCGGTTTCCACCGTCGCCCTCGGACAGAAACGGGTGGATGATGCGGAGCACTAGGCCACGGAGGGGTGACGGGGCGGGCGGGCGGATGATTGGGTTCGGGTGCGTTCGCACCAGCGAACAAAGACACGGCGCGGTTGCGGGCCACCTAACCTAACCACGCCTAATCTAACGCAACCACTCCGCGGCGCGCTCGCGCTGGTCAAGCCCGCCGCTGCCAAATGTCGCCGGCCTCCCGTCGCGGCCGTCACCACCAAGCGGCCGCGCCGCGCACTCGTCAGCTGGACACTGGACTGGAGGCGTCGCGTACTCGCGTGGTCCAACCCAACCAAAGCGACTGCCGCGATTTTTTTTTCACCATTTTTTGTATGGCCTGCGCGTGATCCGCGCGTGGTGAAGTGCGGTGAAAACGGGAGGGATCTGGATCCGGTGCTGCGCTCACGTGGCCCACGGCACTACCTTATCCGGCTACGTGGGGTGTGGCTGCGGGTTTGATTTGATTATTAGTGCGGTGTGGTGCGGGCGACAAAAGTCGTGCTGAGTTGAGCTAGCACGGGCGGGCATGGGCGCATGGCCGTGGCCGCGCGCAAGTCAAAGTGTTAGGCGTCGCAGCTGGGCGGCCAACCGGTGGATACCGTGATCTGATGGGTGACGACGCCCGGGTTGGAGACAAAAGGCTGGATCCTCAGGCAGGAGACCGCAGCATGGTGTTGAATGCTACGGTTTGACGTGTGTTTTGTTTGGGTTTTGGTCAAGCGATCGGCTACCATACATTGCTGCTGTTGTTACTGAATTCCTATGCCTTTCAGCCGGAAGAAAATAATTGTACTGACTGATGTCTGAGGAGCAGGATTGAAGAAGCAACCAACACTTGTTTAAGAACTACCATACGCTGCTTGCTGCTGTTTTTTCTACAAGGAGTGCTTGCTGCTGTTGTGACTGAATTTCTTGGGCCCTTGGCCTTTTGTTCAGTTTTCAGCCGGAAGGGAAAGGATACTTTTTTTCCCGCAAAACTGAATTGCATCAGTCTGAGTAGCAGGATTGAAGAAGCAACCAGCACTTGTTTAACAAAAAAAAAATGAAGCAAGCAACATATGCAAGGAAGGTATACAGATTACAACAGATCAATGCACAAAAAATATTGCAACAGATCAAGGCACACAAGTATAGAGATCACAACAGATCAAGGGACAAAAGATATAAAACTACAACAAATCAAGGCACAAAAAAATTAAAATAATTTGTCTGAGCCCAGGTTCGAACTGGGGACCTTTAGTGTGTGAGACTAACGTGATAACCAACTACACCACCCAGACATCCTGTTGTTCCACTTTGTCAATAACCTTAGAAGTATTCATATCAGACTATGCATTGCAGACTAGGCAACAGCAATCGGTGAATCTTCTAGTTCTGTTTTGTTTTCTATTTGTGCACAGAGAGTCGGACATTATATATTTAAAAATTTCTAAACATGTTTGCTCGCTCACTCGCTGGCTGTAACTGAAACACAAACACGATGCTCAGCCAAAGCTAAGGTCTTATTTGGATGTTGTCGGATTTATCTCAATCTTTGAAGTGAATTGGGGTGAAATTTAGTTCAAGTTTCACTGCAATCCACCCAACACATATGGATTGATGCGAATCCAACTACATCCAAACAAGGCCTAAAGCGAGAACATGATGAAGAATCCCGTGAGAATTTCACCCCTTGCGGCCCTCCAATCGATCATTCGATCCCGCTCATAGACTACTTGTTCTTGTCAAGCCACTCGAGGATCCGTTTCTCTGACTCCGTGCGCTCCTCTTCTTTCTTCTCTCTGGCCGGGCCCTCGATGAGCCCGAAGTAGTCCTTGTAATTCCTCTTGTAGTAGTCATCCAGCCTCTGGACACATGAGCATATATATGTGATCAGTGCCATTTTCAGTCCTTCAATATATATCGTTTCACGCTAATGTTGGTAAAATCACCAACTTCTGAATTATTACTGAGTGCATATTCTTAACCTCGAGTTGTTTTATAATTCGAACGGACTGCACAGGCACACGAAACTCCATCTCTTGCATTGCATGAGAATTTAAATTTAGCGGAGTGTGAAGTTTTAATAGACATTCTACTGTAGCTCTAGCTTCATCTGTCTGCTATATATTAGCGTCACTTCATTTTATATCATGAGACATTTAATTCAGAACCAATGAACTATATATGCAGCGTTCCTATCTTGGAGACATAAAACAGTAGAGGCCTAATTACTAGATAGAACAAGACTAACTTCCCAACGTCATCATTTGAATCACTTTACTTGGACATTCATGTTCCCAGACTAAAAGTTGATTCTGAAACTTCTGGTTTCGTCCGCTTAAATATGTAATCAGCCTCTCTCGAAAGTATCCTTGTTTGTGGGATGGTTCACTTCACCCATTTTTCCCCCCTCGATCGATCGGCAATGACAGGACACTATCAATCAAACTGCGGGAAAAGAGGCCACTTACCTCCTTGTCATTCTTCTCTTTGTTCTCCTCTGATTTCTTCAGATACTCTGTACACACACGAACGCACTAACTGCATTAGTTTATATATATGCAAAGGCAAATCGGCTAACAAATGAACCGTGTGTATCAATTTCTCTGACCCAGAAAAAGTCTGATCAATTTCGCGCTCACCTTGCAGTAGAGCCTTCCTGGATTCACTGCCGCCTGGAGGTATGGCTGCGGTGGATGTCAGCAGCGTCAGAAGGCACCTCCTGCTAACTCCATTCCTCTGAGCCGAGGTGACGGCTCGATGGAGATGCTTCGCGGCTGACCGATGAAACGATGATGAAGCTACTGGCCTCGTGATTGGATCCATCGGTTTCGCTTGGGGATGATGAGCTAATTGGATGGTGCTGCTGGACTGTAGTAGATTGCTTGCTAGTGCTAGCTGCTGCTGCTGCCTTGATATGTGGAAGTCCTGAGAGGAACCAAGGCCACAGGTTTTTCTGGATGCTGACAGAGACAGACCGTCAGCCGGAGAGACCGTCTTCAGTGCTTGATGGACATCTGCTGAAACTGTTTGCACTTCAAAATAATATAATTATTAATAAATTTATTTATGGGAAAATCCTATTCGGAATCGAGACCTACACCGCATCCACGTATTGCATTGCACGCGACATCGATTATATGTCGATTCAGAGTTTCAGAAGGCGGCGGCGGCTGTCTATATACCCGTTGCCGCGCGCAGCTCTTCTTCGTGGCAAGGTCCCCGTAACCAGAACCGCCGGACGGGAAGAGCTCCTCCTCATCCGCAAATTCGATCCGTTAATCTTCCATGGTAAGCCATATTGTGTCCATACTTTTCCCTAATTCATGAGCCTTGACATCGGTCTGTTTCCAGTTACGTGGATCCATAATTCTCTGAGCTAGGTTGCTTATCAGTTTATAGACAGTTAAACTGTTTCCCATGTGCAAAAGACAAGGCTGGAGATTAGACTTCTGGGTGATGATCTAGTTAAATTCTTATGCAAGTGCAACACCACAATTTTGGCCTTGTTTAGTTCGCAAAAATTTTCAAGATTCCCCGTCACATCAAATCTTTGGTCGCATGCATGGAGCATTAAATATAGACAAAAATAAAAACTAACTACACAGTTTACCTGTAATTTGTGAGATGAATCTTTTAAGCCTAGTTACTCCGTGATTGGACAATGTTTGTCAAATAAAAACGAAATGCTACAATAGTCAAAAACAAAAAAAAAAATTGCGAACTAAACAAGGCCTTTATTTGATTTCTCGTCTATAATTTCACGAGATTGTGGAGAAACTCTTGTTGCTTGGATGCATTCAGTGGGGTTCAACTGCAGAATACAGACCGAAGTTCTGCTTTTCATTTTAGATTGGATTTAGTAGTCATACTAGATGTGTTGCTTTTAGCTGTTGCATAGACAGTATTTTTTGTTTTTTTTACCCACCTCTTCATTACAGTTCTATCACTGTAGGATTTATATTGTTTTGCACACTACACTTCTAAGTACAGTTATTAAGGCCATTTGATTTAATTTAGTTTATCTTAAATTCTCAACATAAAGGGACTTTCTATGCAATGGGGAATTGACGTTATTAACTTAGAGGACTGAAAAGATATGCACAAAGCCGAGCTTTTATGGCGTAATTGTATCAATGACATGTATAATGTATCGGTGTTTAGTTGAAGCCAATTTGTTCTGCATGGAGTGCCAGGTTATTACATCACTGCTAATTCATAATCCTGTTGTTTGCAGAAGTGTCTGAGTCATCAGCTAGCTTGGGATGCAGAAATGGAAAAACTGATGAAGGAAGTCCATGCTTTGGTCTGTCATGGCTCTAGACTAAAAGAGTCTCAAGTTTTTGTAAGCATGTTTGAGCAGCTGTCAATCAAGGCAAGTAAATGTCGTATGCCTAAGGCTAGGTGCTGGGCAACTCCTCAGCGCTGGCTACTCACACTAGATATGATTTCATTCCGAGCTGCCCTTTGGAATCCATTCAATCTGGACAAGGTTGAACTACCATCCTTGGAAAATAACTTGCCCCAAAACTGCAAGTGTTTGCTCTCATGTGAACCAGTTTCTCCTGGCTGTGTGGTTTTAGTCGTTGATGCTGATGAACCTGTAATCTGGTTTTGCTACGTTAGAGGGAAGAAATGGACCAGACATGAGTATAACATCATTGTTGAAAAACCATGGCTACCTTCATTTCTGTCTTTGAAAAGGCGATGTGAAGAACAGTATCAACGTCGCTGTTCTCGTGAAGAAGTGTCATCAGAATTTATATTGGATGGCAACTGCAATGGGAAAAGAACAAGAATATCTAGTGATGCTGGCCATGGCATGATGGCTGCTGATCCTTCTGAAAGGATCCAAATACGAAGTATAGTTGCTGTCGAGAGGAAGTTCTATTTTGATATGTCCCCATCGAAACTTGGAGTTCTTGAGTTCCATCCAGAGCCAACATTTACCACACTAGAATTTAAGCGCTTGCCCATTGCAGAGTACAGTTGGGAATCCTCGTCCCCTCATCTGGTTGAATCCCGTGGAAGGCTCTTCCTAGCTGTTCGGGCTCGAGGTCATCATCTGTACAAGATGGATTTCTCGAGACTTGCATGGTCCACGGTGGATTGTCTGTATGACCAGGTATTCTTCTTGGGTAGACTACATTTCACAGCATCATATTCTGCTTGGGAGCTTGGTTTGCAGCAAGGGAACATATATTTCCTAGCGCATGGTGAGGATGGTGTGGTTCAACTGACGAATGTTTTCTCCCCTGGAGACAAATATATGCCCGGCTCCACTTACTGTCCTAGGACCATCGATGATTTGCCGGCTTCATTGCTGGGTATACAAAATGTGCTCACTAAAGCTTGTGGTTTTGCCATCGGAAGTAGTTAGAAGTTTCTGACATTCTCAACTTAGCAAACATCCTGCTTTTGTAGGTCTGCCCATCTGAGATCTTATATAGTGCTGTTACCATCTGGTTGAGTTAACAAGAGAAGCAGAATAGCATGTTGGTGTTCGATATGTATATAATATATGCTAATGAAACCTGTTTTTGTTTGTAAAGCACTATGACTGCATGGCTTACATGTCTACTCAAACTTCACAGATATACCGTCCGGTAAACTAAAACAATGCAGAGCATTAATCCAAGAGAAAAGCTCTATTGTTAACTGTGTTCCACTGTCACTTTGCTGTATCCAAGAGAAAATTTCTCTTGTTAATTATGATCCCCTTGAGTAACGTACAAGATAAAAGTCTGTGTTAGTGTCCTAGTGATTATGTGATGGACTCATGTTTTCATCCATCAAGATATACACTACATAAAACTTACAGGTGGCACGAGTTAATTCAGTAATTCGGATCAGCCCCCTCTCTCATTCCTTTGATAAGCCTAAGCCCGCTGTATGTATTGTATGATCAAATTCAAGTCACATTCCAACCAGCAAGTCTCTAAAAAACATACATTAGCCAAAACCAAGGACAGTGGGTGCTAACTCTAACAATGGCCCCAATGCACTTGGAGCAAACTTCCGAGCAAACAAGAAGCACAATGTTGAATTCTGTTCATTGTACAGACAGGTCTGTCCCTCTCGGACTTCCCTCAAGAATTCTTCCGTGATATCACCCCTGCCAAACCTTGCTGGATGTGCAGCAATTCTAGACCAGTCTACCCAAGTAACACTCCTGTTAGCCAGGCTCTGTGGAGTTTCAATCGAGAGCATTGTTTGGATATAGTGCTCATCAGAATAACAACTGGGCCTGCAGAACTCCTTGAATTTGGGGTAATAGACCGTGTCCTTCACAATTTCAATGGCAAGTTCCCTGTTTACTTCAAACCACTGCGATCCTTTGCGCCATTGGTCAAGTTCAACCTCAGGGGTCATATTCCAGTTGTACCTTCCCCGTCCATATGGTCCAGGATCATCAATAGCCATGACAAAGCTTTGGCTCGAGTTCAGGAAGTATTGGTACGTTGTGTTGAAATCAAATATAGGAATGCATGACTCAGACACAAGCACAAACCATTCGTTGGATATATCCAGCAAAGCGTTGGCAAGTAGACGTCTCTCAGCATCACACATGGTCATCTGACCCCATTCTGCAACCTGTGACCAGTACAAAAATCGAGCAGATGTCAGGGTATCTGAATACCAATAGGAAGGCACAGAGATGACTCTTCTATATGATCAAATAATAGTGCGCACAATTTCAATTTAGGAATATGTAGTAGGTTGTCCCAAAAACTCAAATAATATACAGTCAGAGCTCACAGTAAGTAGTCTAATTAAAATCAGTAATAACTATGAGACTAGCGAGAAACATCTATAGACAGAGCCAAATAAAAAGGTATGTACTCCCAGTTCTTTATTTCAGAGAGTTGGTTTTCTCAAAGTCAAAATCACAACCTTTCCAAGGCTACTCAAATTATAATCGTATATAGTTTGTGATTCAGTATGTGTATCAGTGTATGTTGTCATCTTCGATTAGTTTCAACTTCAAAACACATTTCGACTCTTTGGGCTTTTGGAAGTTACAAGACTATATGCTCAGAAGGAAATGTGAAATGGATATGTCCTAAAAGTAAGGATGGCAAGATAAGCTGCAGTGATGTGAATTAGGTTGAAACCATATATCGGTCAAAGGTAAGTAATGTAACTAACACCTACAGATATAAACCACACAATTTTTGCCCGGTGGAAAACTGGGAACAGATTCATAAAGAACTGCGTCAAGAATTTCAGTTGTCAAGGAAATTTGTGGAAACTAGATCAACGTCTACCAATAATAATCTACCAAGGCACCAAGCCTGGCAGCTGCAGTATACAAATGGAGCTCTAGAAAGGGGAAAGGGCACAGAGGGGCTGCTAGCAGGGAGGTACTGAAAGATGCAACCTCCAACTAACAACCTTATTTGCAGTAGCCTGTTGCTAGAATCGGTGGCACCACAGATAAAAGTCTAGGGCTACAGCACAAAGAATGGCAGGAGCATCTACTTTTTGCTCTCAAAACCTTTTGTTGGTCTGGACTGCCAAGATGCACCAGATGATCAAGGTCAGGATATCTGGCCAGACTTCCACCGGCTTTCTAGATGAGGCACCTAGGTAGGCACCTGAAAAAGAGATGCTGAGGCCTTAGGGCAGCTCCAGTGTATGGTTCGATTTATGTGCTGACATGGATTCTAACATTCCGATGGTAAGCATGGTTCGAGCGCTGCAGTGTTGGTGGGGGGCCACAGCAGAATAGAAAAGAGTAAAAAATGTGGCATCCATGTTGTTTCCTGTCCATCACTAGTGCCCAAAGGATGGCAGTAACACGATTCACTGATTTTTTTTATTGGCTTGGTTCGAACCGAAAGTATGAGCCGCTTCTAAGAATCGCTTTGCTTGGTTCGATACCTGCAGTGGTGAAAGCGAACCATACTCCTTCTCTCTCCCCATGGTTCGGTTTCAATGCACACTGGAGCTGCTCTTAGCAACAGAGATACAAACACAGGCAGGCTGCATATTCGACACTTTTATAGTGGAAGAGGTTGTTTGTTGTCACAAGTATAGAAAACATTCGAAGGCTGCGAACAAAACTAAGCTGCAAAATCCTGATCCCCAAACAGTATCATCAATGGTAAGCCCACAAGGATGAATTACATCTCTCCATGGGAATGAACCTGGGTGCATTACTTTCAGCTTCCACACCAACTACCACCAAATCAGTACAACGATGCATTTTTTTTTCCTCCAGAAACAAGATTACTCGAGTTCATAGAAAGCACATTAAGTAGTTTCAGTACATCACCGCTGATACAGTGATACGACTAGACCTGCACAAATGTTAATTTGGAATCCATCGAACAGGACAGTTAAGCTCTATGTACAATCCTGGCACTAAAATCGGATGTTGGGTTTTGTTTCTGCTGTTAATCCATCCAGATCAAGCTAGAGCGAGGTGGGCTAACCTTACTGGGGATTTGCCGTCGATAGAAGACGGATTCGGAGGTGAAGTTGGCTCGGTATGACGGTAGCGCGTGGACGTAGATGGAGTAGCGGCCGTCGTTCCCCCGGAAGAAGCGCTCCCAGAGCGGCGCCAGCGGCAGCGGACCGCGCGTGAGGAACATGAAGGCCACCTTGGGCACGCGGCGGAACGGGTACCGCCGCACCCCCGGGGCGAACGACGCGCGCCAGAGCAGCTCCTCGTCCGTCATTGAGTGCTCCAGCCCCTCCGCCGCCGCCGCCGCCGC
>Ga0182004_10002619_pt1 | contig 14088 bp, 17 predicted proteins | sample Sormic07211540_1_FD_120479 | JGI IMG/M metagenome (GOLD analysis project Ga0182004, IMG submission 120479) | Endophyte microbial communities from Sorghum bicolor roots, Mead, Nebraska, USA - 072115-40_1 MetaG | ecosystem: Host-associated > Plants > Roots > Unclassified | place: USA: Nebraska...
GCTCAGCGTCCGATGCCTGCGGTCAGAGCATCTGGTGAGTGTTTTTCAGTGAGAAACACTCCGGTGACTTCTCTAAACTTTCCACCGGCGCAATAGAAAATATGCATTTCATTTTCTCAAAAATGCCGAACCCCTCTCTACCCTTCAAACTCCACCTCCTTCTCAAAGTGGGCCAACACCACCATGTGTGTACCAACATGTGCAAGTGAGTTAGCATTTTTACAATCATTTTCTTCAAAGGAGATAGGTTAGCTCACTAGGTTCTAAATGCATGTACATGAACAATGACACCTAGTGGCACTTGATAACCGCTTAGCCAAAGAATTCCCCTCTTTATAGTACGACTATCTATCCTAAATGTGATGACACCCTCTATAGTGTATTGATCACCAAAACTAAAACCCTAAGCAATAACTTTGCCTTGTTTTCCAAGTTGAGCACTTTATCATCTTGTGGTCATCACCATCATCACCATGATCATCACTTGCTCCATCACTTGGCATGTACCAACCTCATCAAGTCTACACACACTTAGTATAGAGGTTAGTACTAGGGTTTCATCAATTATCCAAAACCAAACTAGGGCTTTCAGATGTGGACTAGTAAGTGTCTCGGTTTGTCTTTTTTGAAAATTTGGGGTTGTGAAGTTTATGTCGAACGACTTATATTAGATAAACTAACACCCAAATCGGACAAGTGCTTTTTTGTGGGATACCCAAAGGAAACTTTAGGGTATTATGTCTATAACTTGTCAGAGGGTAAAGTGTTTGTTACTCAAATGGTGTTTTCTTAGAGAAAGAGTTTCTCAAAAGGGAGAAAATGGATAGAAGGTTTATCTTTAAAAGGCTCAAGATGAGCCTACAGGGAATGACTCTACGAGTGATGCTAACATAGTAGAACAAGCTGAGACACCTGTGGTAGTGGAAACACTACCACAACCATAGAAACCAGCAAGACTTCATGAATTATGTAGGGAATTGTTATTGTTAGACGATGATGAACATGCAAATTATGCAGAAGCAATGATGGACCCAAATTCTGAGAAATAGCAAAGTGCCATGAGATCTAAGATAGATTCCATGGGAGATAATCAAGTTTAGAACTTGGTTGATCCGCCTAATGGGGTTAGACCCATAGACTGCAAATTGATCTATAAAAAGAAAAAGGATATGGATGGAAATATTCATGTCTATAAAGCTTGAATTGTCGCAAATGGTTTTAGGCAAGTTGAAGGAATTGACTACAATGAGACTTTCTCGCTAGTAGCGATGCTTAAATCTATTGGATCATTCTAGCAATCGCTGCATATTTTGATTATGAGATATGACAGATGGATGTTAAAACAGCCCTTATAAATGGAAATTTGGAAGAGGACGTGTATTTGATACAACCCAAAGGTTTTGTTGATCCTAATAATGCTAGAAAAATATACAAGCTTAAGAAATCCATTTATGGGTTAAACAAGCATCTCAGAGCTGGAATATTTATTTTGATGAAGTGGTCAAAGGATTTGGCTTTTGTTAGAATGAAGAACCTTGTGTTTATAAGAAGGAAAGTGGGAGCGTTGGTGTATTTCTAATCTTGTATGTGGATGACATATTATTGACTGGGAATGACATTCCAATATTGCAATCTATAAAGACTTCACAGAATAATAGTTTTTCTATAAAGATTTAGGAGAAGCAGCATATATTTTGGGCATTAATATCTATAGAGATAGGTCCAAAAGGCTAATAGGATTAAGCCAAGACACGTACATTGACAAGGTGTTGAAATGGTTTAACATGGAACAATCTAAAAGAGGGTTCTCGCCTATGTCACATGGTATGTGTTTTAGCGATAAGTAGTGTCCTTCATCAGATGAAGAGCACAAACACATGAGTAAGGTTCCATATGCTTCAGTAATTGGTTCCATCATGTATGCCATTATATGTACTTGCCCAGATGTCTCATATGCTCTAACTGTTGCGAGCGGGTACGAAGCTAATCCAAGTGAAATTTACTCGACACTTGTTAAAACCATTCTTAAGTATTTGAGAAGGACTAAAGATGTGTTCCTAATCTATGGAAGTGAGGAAGAGCTCGTTGTAAATGGTTATGCTAGTGCTATCTTCCAAACTAATATAGATTATTCACAATCTCAATCAGGTTTTATGTTCACAATAAATGGTGGTGCAGTAAGCTAAAAAAGTTCCAAGCAGGCGACGGTGACCGATTCTACAATAGAGGCCGAGTACACCGCAGCTTATGAATCTACGAAGGAAGGTGTTTGGATGAGGAGGTTCCTCATTGAACTTGGTGTGTTTTTGATTGCGTCGAGCCCATTGAATCTATATTGTGACCAGAATGGGCGATTGTGCATAAGAAGCCTAGGAATCACCAAAAGAACAAACATGTGTTATAGAAGTTTCACCTCATTTGAGAATTTGTTAGGAGAGGTGAAATCAACATGTGCAAGATACATACAGATTTAAATATTGCAGATCCTTTGACAAAGGCTCTTGCACAGCCTAAGCATGAGGCATACTTGAGGTCTATGGGTATTAGATATCTTAGAGATTAACACTAGTGCAAGTGGAAGACTATTGGGAATATGCCCTAGAGGTAATCATAGAGATAATGATATTATGATTCTATCCATGACATATATTATGAGTTCAATGAATATCCATTATAGACAAACTTGTATCGATTGACAATTATGTGAATTGTTTGTGAAACTCTTTTTCTTGTCCGATTATTCTAAAGTTATCCCTGATTAGAGTTCATGTAAGGACACTCATGAATATTAGATTAGCACATGTATTAGTTGATGACTATGTTTCACAAGTCATAGACGTAGAGATGTCAAAATAATAATGTGAGCACATGTATGACATGGGGCTGGACTAACCCAACGTGAGATGTTCTTATTATCTCTTTATGTATCATGTATGTTATGTCCTTAGACCTAAGATTGTCGTATGTTCTCAAGATGTGAAATGACCTACTTAGGGACTATTAAATGCTACTCCATAACATGGTAGTTATCAAGGTGGTCTTCGGGATTGTTGGAAAACATGCTGTGAGATATAGATAATTAAGATGGAACTTGTCTCTCTCTATGTGAGAGAGATATCACCACAAGTGATTGGATCAACAAATGCATGGTCGTACTTGGGTTATGTGTTAACCCACGAGTTGAACCAAATATCATGTGGCAAGGGAGTAACATATATGAGTTTGTAGTGGTTCGTCTGATCTAATCTTTGCATGCGTATAGGAGTTTTCATGTCTTGCTAGAGGCTGTTGTCAACTATTAGACGAGTAGGAGTACTCAGCTGATGTCTATATGTACATAAACCGATAGGGCCACACGCTTAAGAGGCTAGAAGCGCAATTCGGGTTGGACCCAAATTAGACAAGGCTTAGATTTTTCTAATTGGGCCTCCAACTCAGGGCTGATTAGGGGATGCCTATAAAAGAGAGGGTGGGGGAGGCCAGGGTTTACCCACGCCATTTGGCAGCCATCGCCGCTCACCCACGCCTGTTGCTCCTCGTGGCCCTAGCAGTCTGAAGGTGTGACGCTTCTTCCCCGTATGTGTGGGATACCTCAGAGGTGCTGCATCTGGAGCACAAGGACGAAACGCACGAGAGGGATTGACGTGTCGAACGACCATGCAACTACATGGCACTGCTACTACACGGACGACTACATTGAGTTGGTTCCGCTGCACGTGCACGTCTAGGGGTAATTCCATAATCTATAACTAGTAGTTGATCCTGGTTTATGAGGTCAAAATTTTTGTTTTCTGACTAGCGTAACGTCCTCATAACCCTACAATATATACTACTAGATAAGTTTAAGGGGATAGAGATACCCTCTTCTAAACTAAAGATCAGAGTTATGTATGTAGAGAACTTTATTCTTATTCTGAATAGGCATAGGTCCGTCGTTGGTGGGCTCAGAAGAAAAAACTCAGATTAAACCAATTGCTATCATATCTCGTCACACGGTGGAAGACAAAATGCAATAGGATTGACCAACACCTGCTGTGGATTGTTATATAAGCACTTACGAATGACTTGCTAAATGCAATAAAAAAGTTGGTAGGGTAACTAAACAAGCACTAAAGGAAGGCAAGAACATGCCTCTATCTTCTTGCTCTAGAAACTATTTTATTCCATGGGGGTCGACGAAGCGAAAGCGAAAATGTTCGCTTGAGTAACAAAAACATCAGTGAGAATCCAATGCTCCAAAACCCAACGTTTGTTCGGTAAGGTTCATCCACGAAGGGTGAGTCGGGGCCTAAGATCAACCCAAAAGGCATAGTTGATGGACATCAGGTTAATATTCATGTGTTACCCTTTGTTGCTAAATGGAATGAAACATGAATGAAACACCCACTCTCAATGAAAAATTTATTCTATGGTTTCATAGATATTTAATTTCATGACTCAGAGAATTGGTAATCGTGCCAAGAAAATTTCATTTTGATAAAACTCACTTCTTCTCTCTCATCTTAATAACATTATCACATCATCAAACTACCTATATAGCAATTTATTAAATACAAATAAAACTCTGATAAAACTTCCACTAAGATCGGCTATTACAGTATTCATCAACAATGCTCAATAGTACATCTGGAGCTCCGGGGCACAATAAAGCCTGGCCAAACGAGGCTTAACCATGTGTCCACCGGTGAAGAAAAACACCGGTTGGTAATACACGCGACATTTAATTAGGCCCATGTCATGATTCGGTAACTTTGGATTAAGGCCCAATATAAATACAGGATAAGATAGGCCTCAGTATCTATTTTCAGCCAAGCTGATATACATCTATGCATCTCCAGCGATGATGACCCTATTTGGCAGAGCTTCACCTTCAACTTCATCGAAGAGAATCACTACCAATCAGCCAAACGTTCAAAATGCTAGCTAACTGACTCAAGTGGGGTTTAGGAGAGAATCACTTCTCCATTTGAGCTGGGAACTTAAAAGAACATGCTTCACCTTGATCCCCTATTATATTCTGGTTGGGATCAGCAGAGAATCAATTCTCATCAGCTCTCCAATTGCTTCCTCCTAGGAATCTAATAGAATTATTTCAACGGATAGTTGAGGAGCAGAGCTGATTCTAATCAGGAGCAGAGCCCTAGTTTGGATGACTTGCACACTTTGGACTGTTGGCACTCTTGACCGGTGGTGCTACTTGTTGTAAGATCAGGATCACTCATGAGCGTATGAGATGAGCTGATGACAGAAGAGAAGAGATCGATCGCAACACAATTCGAATTCGCAACCTGTTTAAATTTAAGCCTGTTTTTTTATTAGCATCTTGCCTAATAATGCATGCAATTAATTGGTGAAATCACATTAACACATATTACAGGGTACGTACGGTAGACACACATGGAGTACGTAGCTAGGTCATTCATCCTGAGCCGTGGCCGGCCCTTAAATTACATATAGTACGTAACGTACGAAAAGTCCGTTCATGATAATTGTGATTAATTAGTGTAGGAACTAGCCTTATTGGGCACCAGCTCTTGTTGTCGTCGCTGTCGCTGTGTGCTCGTTGTAGGTGCTGTCGTAGAAAAAGCTGCTAGTTGTACCACCGGCACCATCGGCGCCGCCCGTCAGACTAAGCAACGGCGGTGCCTTCTCGTCGTCGTAGCAGCAGGAAGCGGCAAAGTTGTATTGTTCATCCAGCTGGTTATTAGCAGCACTGGATCCGGAAAGCAGCAGTACCTTATGATGATGATGATCTTCCTGCGACTGAAAGCCCCCAAAGATGAAGGTTTCCGCGCTAAGCCCATGACCATGGACGTTGCTGCTGATGGTGGTGGCGTATGGTTCCTGTAAGTAAATGCCATGGCCGCCGCCACTGTCCAAACACGTCGTCGCCTGCTGCTCGCCATTGAGGAGGAGACCGAGGCTACCGGCGGCCGCGGAGAGGAGGGACGTCATGCTGTTATTGGAGCTGTAGCTGCCGTCGCTGCTGTAGATGTGAGAATAATCATGAGACGAGAGGTGCTGCAGCGACATGATGGGAGCAGCTTCTGGAGACGCCACCGCCGCCGCTGCTGATGGCACGGTAGTGCTGTGGTGGTTGTGCGTGGTGTAGGGCTGAAGGCTATGCATGAGCTTCTTCTTGAGCTTGGTGTTCCAGTAGTTCTTGATGTCGTTGTCCGTCCTCCCAGGGAGCTGTGCCGCGATGATCGACCACCTGTACATTCGTGCATTATGCATGGGGTAATAATTACTATTAATACCCATCCAAGGCACCCACCATGCAAGAACAAATAATTCGACTAGCTAATAAACTACTATATGTCATAAAATTATTTGAGTGAAAATTACTATTTATAATTTCTGCATGCTTCCTAAGTCCTAACGATAAGTTTGACTGAAAATGGATGAACTGCATCCAGTTGGCACCACCCTGTTAGCGTGGCAATCACAAAACTAGTGGGAGGCTGTCAGGAGTTTAAACAATTGTTATGCTTAATTACCTGCTTCCAATGGTAGTGAAGAGGTTGCAGATGATTCTATCCTCGTCATCAGAGAAGTCGCCATGCTTTATGTTTGGCCTCAGATAGTTGAGCCACCGCAGCCTGCAGCTCTTGCCGCACCTCTTCAGCCCTGCAATGCATGCAGTTTCATTGTTATGATACATCACATGATCGTGGCTAAATAATGTAAGCAGGCATGAAAATGCTACTCTTGCTTGCGACGAACTTGATCCATTATTACCTGCTTTGTGAGGGAGAGCGATCCAGTTGCCGCCGGTGCCATTCTTGTGGATGTACTCCTTGAGCTTGCGGTCCTCCTCAGGTGACCAGGGCCCTTTCTTCACACTCAACTTGTCGCAACACGGAGCCCTGCCCATGTCTGACTCTGTTGGCCTATATAGGTCTCCTGGTATGGCTTCAGGCTTCTTATTTTTCCCTCCTCCTGCACTAGAAAGAGTATACAAAGGACACAGCAATATGCTACCAGCACGGTATGCAGCACCTATGCATCACTACTGGGCTTCTTTGAGATTCCTGCTGTCTCTCTTCTGCTGCCTCCCTCAATCTCAAATCTCTTTGTCGTTGACAGAGCTGAGGAGATGGGGACTGCAGAGAGAACTAGGGACGGCACACACAGCTACACATAGGTAATGTTATACATGTTTGAAGGAAAGAGTACATACTGTATGATAGTACTCGACCTACTCATTACTAGAAGCCGAACGTACTGGTGATGCTAGCTTTTCTGTTCCTCTCGAGCAGTTGTCCGATCTGTTGGATTTAGTAACAGGCTTGGTCTATTTCAATTCAATTAATAAATCAAATAAATCATAAGGTCCGTATTAAATATTATGTGCAGTATAATGTTATATTAGTCACATATGGATTTTAATTGGATATTGACTCAACTATATATGGGTAGACTGTATGCGCTTATATTTTTTTAGATGTTGAGAGATGATGATAACATGCCACACACGCACACGGCCGCCACCAACACTACTACGGTAATATTAACCGAGTCGGGCAAAAAAGTTTAACGAAGATTCTGTTAACCTTTTCTTACTCCCTCACTAATGAGTCGTCTCCCGGAGCCCTCCCGCTCGGGCGACCCGCCGCTCCCACCACCCTTCCCGCCACCGCCGCCCCCCCCCACCGCCGCAGCCACTTCCGCCGCCAACCCCACGCTCTAAGCCTCCACCCCCCGACCCTGCACGCCCTCTCCAACCGCTGCCGTCGGCTCGGCGTCGTCTTGGTGTCGCCGACAAGCCGCCCCAGCAGAGGGGCATCATCGTCAAGCCTGTGCCAGCCCGGTATGAACTCCAAAACCGCCTGCTCTCGGACCTCCACGAGTGCATTGTCCCCAACCTCCTCTCCCCGTCGCCGGCTCCGGCGCCGATCTGGGTAACCCCTCCTTCTCGTGATCCTCGTTTCAATGTGTTTTTCGTCACGAACTCGCTCTGTCACATGCTCGCGCCCCGTCTGAGTCGCCTTAGGGTTGATCGTGTCTAGGACTTTGTGTTAGTGGTGATCGTGTCGAGTCAGAAGTTCGCCGATGCTCTGCCCATTGCTGGGAACTTCCTTATTGCCGACGTGCACCTGTTCTTCCACCCTGCGCTTGCCGCAGCCATGGACACCGCATCCCGCCTACCCCCGCTCTCTCAAACGGTCGGTCGGGCCGTTCAAACGGACCGCCAGCCCGTTAGTGCAAATGCCCTGGCCTCACCTAACGTCTTTACTGCCACTGACCCCACCCCTGCGACGGCTCTCGAGGCAATCCGGCTTGGGACAGTACCTGTAGATCTTCTTTCTGCGTCCCCCATGCCTCTCACCCCTACGACGGGTACGCTGGGAGCGGCGCGACGTCTTGTCGCAGCTAATGTGGCAGCTGTGGACACGCCTTTGGTTTCCGTCTTCAATGCTTCTCGACCCAGGCCTCAAACCTACCTCGAAGCTATTTGCTCTCCCTTAGTGCCGCAACCCGCCTTAGTCAGGGCGCTTAAACCTCTCGCTCCCGCCAGGGGCTGCTTCCGCTGCCTTGCTTCGGATCACCTTGTCGCCAAATGTGGCGAGCCTGTCCGCTGCAAGCTCTGCCGTGCCTACGGGCACAAAAGTCCTTAGTGCAAGATGAAGCTCAAGGCCATCCTACGCGCCGTCGCTCGACGCCTCCGCACGCCCGCTGCAATCCGTGCAGCCCGTGCGCGTTCTGAGCCTCCTGCTGCTTTTGCGGCTCAGCCGCCGACGGACAGTCCTCCGACAGACTTCTCGCTGCCCGCATCGACTGCCTACGACCCCGCCAACATGGTGCCCTCATCCTCGGTGGCCCATATGCTGGTGGTCTTGGGCTCCCAGGACCTTCCGCCCCTAGCGCTGCAGCACCTGGAGGCCCCCTGCGTCGACAAGTTCGTCGTGGACTCCCCGGCCTCGCCTGTCCTCCTCCCTTTGAGCCAGGCTTCGGATGCTTCGCTGCCGGCTGTCGCTCCTGCGCTTGATCTTGGGGCGTCGGCCCTAGGATCTGGCGCTCTGGGTGCCTCCGGTGTTGGGTCATCTGCCGAGGAGTATGCTAGCAGGGAGATGGACTCGGGCTCCGAGGCCTCGGGCTCGTCTTGGCAGGAGGGGCGCCCCAGGCATGCGGACGCCTAGGTCTCCACAGGATGCGACAAGACCGAGTGTCTCCTGTTCACCTTCATCGAGCCCCCGGCCCCATGGCTTGACGTTAATGCGTTCATCCGCAACGCGCTACGCTCCATGGCACCGTTGATGGCTGTGGACCTGCTGCCCTCTTCCATGGGGGCCATGCTTCTTCGCTGTGCTTCGCGTGCTGCACGCGACTCCCTCCACCTTCTGGGGCCAGTCATCTGCGACGGCTCTGCGCTTCACTTCCAGAAGCCGGAGGGAACGGCTAACCGTTTCTTCCGTGTCCCTGTCTGGCTAGCCTACGTCTTCGTCATCGACTTCCCCATTGAGCACTGGTATGAGGAGAAAATCAAGGAATGCTTCTGTGGGATTGCAGAGGTTGCTGAGATCGACCCGGAGTGCCTAACCAGGGATGACTTCGGCTCCCTGCGTCTTCTTCTTGAGGTCAATGACCGCTGCGAAATCCTATGGGAGTTGCGCATCTCCTGCAAGGTCGGCGTCAGTCGGATCGGTGTTGTGGCCAAGATCCTCCCTTGCAGGGTTTGGCCTCGTGAGTTCCAGCTCGGCAGCCGGGGGAATCTCGCAAGATTCTTCGGTCCTCCGGCTCCTCCGGCTCCTGGTCCTTCTCTGGGGCCTAGGGGCCACTTAGCAGTTTGCAGCAGCAACGTTCGCAGCCGCACCCCTATAGCTTAGCCTTCCCTCCCCGCTCCTCGCCAAGGCACATCAACTCTTTGCGGTGTGCTTTCGACCCTTTGGGACTCTTTGCTGGCCAAATCACTTCAGGCAGCACGGCCACCGCCTCTACCCCTGTGTCCACGCAAGCCATGGCCTCGGCCTCAGCGGCCTCGGCCATAACCCTCGCGCGTGCCCTCATGGGTTCGGCTCCCGCTGCGGCTTCTAGGCTCAACATTGCTCCCCTGCCTGAACCCTCAATCGCGCCAAATAGCTAGAACTCTCTGCCTTTGCTTTCGTCGCACGCCGTGCTCGACAAGCCTCTGATCACCTACCAGCGTCATCGCGCTCGCTCCGCTGTGCACACCCTGCTGGTCACCATGGCGCGCTGTGGACGTCCGCGGTGGGCTGCCACGGGTATGGACACCTCTACGGCCGCTGGCAATGCTGTAAGATGCACAAGTTCCCGCCTGGTTGCCAAAGCCTCTGGGGCTTTCGTCGACATGACGTCCCAAGCCGTGCAGCGCAAGGCGCTGCTGAACTCGCTCAACGGCTGCTCCATCAAGCTCAAGAAGCACGTCACCAGCCGGAACATCCTTTCGCGGAATCGGATACCCATCGTTGCGGCGGACCTATGCAAGCTGGTCTCGACTACGATGCTGGGCGGCCAGAACGCCGTGCAGAACGTCGATGTGGTGAATGCGTTTGCTGAATGATCGCCTCGGGCGCGACTGACTACCTCGGCGGCTTGCTCTCCGGCCCCAACGGTCGCTGGGAATGTGACAGCGGGAGAGCACCTACCCTTCGTTTTAGTTACTGCTTAGCTTCTTCTTTTGTTTCTCTTGGTCTGTATCCTAGGCGTGTTGCCTGTGGCTGGTGTTGCTACTCTATCTTATGAGTCAGAACTTGCGCTCTGGTGATCGTGGCTTTCGCATTGTTTCCTGGAACGTTAGAGGTCTTGGCGACTCAGACAAATGTAGAATTATGCGTGAGCTGTTTTCTAATGCGAAGCCAAACATTTTCTGTATCCAAGAGTCTAAACTCGCTGATTTCTCGCTATTCAAATCTCAAACGTTCCTCCCTCGTCACCTGTCCTCTTCCCTAGTTTCGGTGAACGTTGATGGAACACGTGGTGGTTTGATCACCGCCTGGGATCCGACCCTCTTCACCCTAACCTCCAACTCTTCTAACCAGTTTTGCCTCTCTTCCTCTCTCTCCTGTAATGCATCCAATTACGATTTCACCATAACCAATGTCTATCGGCCCTCTGATCACTCCCTCACCACCTAGTTCCTGCAGTGCCTCCGTGACACCAGGATGGCCATCCAGTGCGCCTGGATTTTGCTAGGTGATTTCAATCTGGTTCGCCATGTTGCGGACAAAAGCAATGGCATCATCAACTCTGTCCGGGTTGATGCCTTCAATTAGACCATCGATGAGCTAGCGGTAGCCGAGGTCAATTTATGCGATCGCCGTTTCACTTGGACAAACAAGCAATTTTCCCAATTCTAGCAAAACTTGACAGAGTTTTTACCAATGTTTCCCTCGATCAGCTCTTCCCGCTGGCGAGTCTTGCCTCCCTGCCTCGTCCGACCTCAGATCATACCCCCTTACTTCTATCCCTCCCGTCCAACATCCCTATGTCCTCTTCCTTCAGGCTTGAAAGCCACCTCCTCAAGAATGAAAGCTTCCTCACCTCCATTGTTCAGGCTTGGCACCAGGCTCTGATGTGTCCAGACGCTACAGGGCAGCTTGTCGCGTGCATCAAGTCCTCGCGGGCCGCGGCTAAGGTTTGGAAAAGGTGTAACAGGGCACCACCACAAATTATACAAAGCTGTCAATTCATCATCCAACTATTTGACTATTTTGAAGAAAACCACCCTCTTTCAGCAGCTGAGTTTCAGGTCCGCCTAAAGGCCCAGGAGCGGTTGCAGCTGGAGATCAAGGCCAAAGCAGCTTACTGGCGACAACGCAGCAAGAAGAAACACATCAAGGCATGCGACGCAAACACTGCATACCACCACGCGCACGCAACGAACAGAATGCACCGCAAGTACATCAGAACGATCAGAGTAGACGGTCAAGAGATCGCTAGTCATGTGGGGAAGACAGAGGCACTATCAACCTTCTTCAAATCTATCATTGGCGTGCCTGGCCATGCTGCGACAATCGACCTGGATCCTCTCTACGTGGGCTCTGCTAGGCCATCTGACGACCTTTCATCAGCCTTCTCATCTGACGAGCTCAAGCAGTCTGTGTTTGCAATGAACAGACTCAGCGCACCAGGACCCGATGGCTTCGGCCCAGCTTTCTTTTATGCAGCCTGGAGCTCAGTCAAGGACACAGTTCTAGCCTTTGCTGATGCTTTCTACAACGACACTGCTGATCTAGATAGGATCAACAGATCATACATGGTACTTTTGCCAAAGCAACCTGACGCCGTGGAAGTCAATGCCTTTCGGCCAATATGTCTGCAGAATTGTGCTCTCAAGATCATTTCTAAAATCTTGACAAGCAGGCTTCAGTCTGAGATTCCAAGCCTCATTGACATCCAACAAACAGGTTTTGTGAAGGGTAGATCCATCTCAGACACCTTCATCTATGCGGTAGAGCTCGTTCAGACTTGCCACAAAAGAAAAAATGCTGCAATTGTCCTCAAGCTAGACTTCGCCAAGGCCTTTGATGCTGTCAGCTGGGTCGGTCTCCAGAAAGTTTTATTGGCAAGGGGTTTTGATCAAAGATGGATTACGTGGATGACGAGCCTACTTAACTCTTCGAAGTTGGTGGTACTAGTGAACGGGACCCCAGGACCTTGGATCACCTGCAAAAGAGGGCTCCGTCAAGGGGATCCACTGTCTCCCTACCTTTTTATTTTGGTGGCCGAGACGCTGCAGCGAATGTTCAAGCAAGCAATAGATATCAGACATCCAACTGATGATGGTATGCCTTGTGTCGTGCTGCAATACGCTAACGACACTCTGATTGTCTTCAGTGCCGAGGCCACCGCGGCTTCCACAGTCAAAGAAATTCTTGATCAGTTTGCCGACTTGAGTGGGCTTATATCAACTTCAGCAAGAGCACACTGACTCCAATCCACACAGCCGAATCAACTGTTGTTTAGTGCGCTCAGACTCTGGGATGTACCATTGGAGAATTCCCTCAATCCTACCTGGGTTTGCCTTTGTCCATCTCCAAGCTACCTATTTTAGCTTTCGCGGTGTATATCCAAAAAACAGACAAGTTCCTGAGCTCTTGGCAAGCGGACCTGCTGAACCCGATGGAAAGATCAGTGCTTGTCAACTCGGTACTGGATTCTCTGCTGGTATACCTAATGAGCTCCCTGCAAGTTCCAGTGGCAACGATCGAGCTCATGGACAAAAAACGCAGAGCCTTCCTTTGGTCTGATGACAAAAACGGCAGATCCTCTCCAGCAGCCTGCCTCGTGGCATAGATAAATGTATGCTATCCAAAAGAGCAGGGTGGACTCGGCATTAGGGACCTCGGGATCCAGAATATCTACCTACTGCTAAAGCTAATCCACAGGTTGCATTGCCCACAGTCTTCGGCATGGGCTACATGGGTGCAAGGTCATGCATCTTTGGTCACTCTCACTGGAGATCTGCTTGGAGACCATTGGAAGACGATGCAGGATCTTCTGCCGTTATACCAGGCCATCACATCAGTGTTACTTGGGGATGGTCGCAATTGCTCCTTCTGGTTTGATGTCTGGCTGGGAGACGAATGCTTGGCAGATAGATATCCGGAGCTGTTCACTCACTGCACAAACTCTTTGCTGTCTGTCTATGACACTCTCAGCAGGGGACTATAAACAGTTCTTGTGCCCAGACTTTCGGTGATTGCTAATGATCAGATTCACTCTGTGCAACAGCTGCTTGATCAAACGGTCCTCTCTAGTGAGTTGGATAAAAGACAATCCCCCTTCCTCAAGCCAGACAAAAGCTTGGACACTGCTGCTCTCTACAGGATGATCAAAGCAAAAGGACAGGGGACTGACCCCAAGGCAGTGTTCATTTGGAAAAGCATGGCACCTCCCAGAGTTAAAATGTTCATGTGGGTGCTAATGCAAAGGAAAATCCAATGCCTGGAAGTCCTTCTCAAGAAAAGAGTCGTTGATTCTGCAACTTGCGAGATCTGCAACTGTCATGTTGAGTCTCCAGAACACATCATCCATGTCTGCTCAATTGGGAAGGAGGTATGGATTCGGCTGTGTCTGCAGTCCATGCTGACGACGAACATGTCGGAAATGCATATGGTCAGC
>Ga0182004_10002620_pt1 | contig 14088 bp, 12 predicted proteins | sample Sormic07211540_1_FD_120479 | JGI IMG/M metagenome (GOLD analysis project Ga0182004, IMG submission 120479) | Endophyte microbial communities from Sorghum bicolor roots, Mead, Nebraska, USA - 072115-40_1 MetaG | ecosystem: Host-associated > Plants > Roots > Unclassified | place: USA: Nebraska...
ACCTGGCGCGCCACTGTCGACGAAAGCTAGTCGGCAGTCTACCTTGGGGTATACCCACGGTAGTAGTTTATTGGTAGACGGTGCGCAAGCTACGAACTCGATGGTGACGCAAGACACAGACAAGGTTTTTATCTAGGTTCGGCCGCCGTGTGGGCGTAATACCTACATCCTGCGTCTGATTGTATTGCATTGTGTTGAGATGAATTGCCTAGGGGGGTCCCTTGCCTCTCCTTATATAGTCCAGAGGGCAGGGTTACAGATCTGGAAACTAATCCTAGTCGGTTACAATTTCCATAGATAGTGCGATATCGATTCCTATTCAAACCGACTAGAATCCTGCTTGATCTCCGCATCTCGTTTCCTTACGTGAAACTCCGAACAGTTGGATCAAGCCTCGAACTGTCTTCGTGATGGGCCAAGCCTCCTGGCCCAAGTCCAGCCGTAAGGGTGTAGGGGTTTATACCCCCACATATACCGATCATCGAGCATGATATACTCGGGGACTGGTCACCCTGCTCATTTGAAAGTCTAAGGACTGTGCCGACCAGCAAGCACGTTTACATTCCCAACCATGCTCGGGGACTGGTCGACCTGTCTCTATGCCGTGCTCAGGGACTGTGATGACCACCGAGCACGATTTAATTCCCAACCGTGCTCGGGGACTCATCAATCGCTCCCTGTGGTGTGCGCGGGACTTGCTTCGATTACTCTCCAACCACAGCTTGGGGATTGCTTTTCTCAGTTACATATGAATTGGATGGGATTATTTTAATTTTTTAGACCTTGCTACAAGGCTCATACTTCGCCTTCCAGCAAGCTCGGGGACTACATCGGTACGATGCATCTGGCGATGCATTTCAGTATTAGATTTTTTATGTGGTTTCTTCTCTTTGGACCCTGGCACCACGTACTTACGTCACCTACTACTAGGCTCAGGGACTAAGTGGGCACACTTCACCTTGCGGTGAATATGCTTGCATCTTTTCAAGTCTATACTTTTCTATGTAGAAAAGTAAAGTGAGCACACTTCACCAAGAAAGAAATCTTTTTTGAATAAGAGCAGCATGCATTCTTCGAACAACCTACTTCTTCGATGTAGACGTTGATCAACTGTCTTTTAAGTTGGTTAAAATACCGTAGCAACTGTTTGGGCGATTTTCATGCTAATCGAAGATGTCAAGTCTTGCTGGTCGAAGAAGCTCAAGACGGCGTGTTACATCATAATACACGGTGCTCGGGGACTAGCTGTGGGGGTATAAACCCCTATACCCTTATGGCAAGACTTGGGCCACGAGATTTGGCCTATCACGAGACAGTTTGAGGCTTGATCCAATTGCTCAGAGTTTCGCGCAAGGAAACAAGATGTGGAGATCAAGCAGGATTGTAGTCGGTTAGAATAGGAATTGATAACGTATTTTCTATGACAATTGTAACCGACTAGGATTAGTTTCTAGATCTGTAACCCTGCCCTCTGGACTATATAAAGACAGGCAAGGGACCCCCCATAGACAACTCAACTCAACACAATCCATTCCACAGCAATACAATCAGACGCATGACGTAGGTATTACGCCAACACGGCGGCTGAACCTAGATAAAATACTTGTCTGTGTCTTGCGTCACCATCAAGTTCGTAGCTTGCGCACCAGTCTGCCGATAAACTACTACCGTGGGTATACCCCAAGGTAGACTGTCGACTAGCTTTCGTCGACAGATCCTAAACTCTATACCATACATGCGAGACATAGACCTAGTGAAGGCATTGGTAAGTTCATACCACCTATTGCTAATTCAACTACAAGTACAGGTTGATCAAACATAACATGTATCTCACAATCCACTAGGTGGAAGGCATACAATCCTGCATCGAGCATTCAGTGAAGAGAGACTTGTTTAAATTTGTAAAACCAATTAACTTGGAAGAATGGAAAATAGTTCCCAATGATAACATACCGCTACAAATCGATGGGTACTCTATTTCCTTTGTATATTAATGTTGTACTCCAATTACTTATGTACATGTTCCATTGCAGTGTTTCGTGTGGGGTGTATCTAATAAAATATATACTGGCATGGGACGGAGATCAATTGGCTCTTTAGTTCACACCGGTGAGTCTTACAAATATTGTCACTTCCAAATCTGTACATACTAAAACTAAAACTCATACATGACATAATCTTCTTTCGCTTGTACATAAGGAAATGAAAAGTTTTAGATTAAGAATGTGCACGATGTTGCTCTATTCTAAGTGCAACCTAGAATACTTACCCTCATTCAGTGCTATTATTGCATATTAAATTCTTTCAGTTGGAACAACATGTTCCAGAACATTGGGTCTATCTAACATTTTTAAATGATACTTAGAAGGAAGAGTATATTGCAAAACATCCGGATGAACAAGGGGGTCATGAACAGAATGAAGATGCAGATGATGTCCAGATCTTATCGCCATTAACAGGAACTCCAACAATCATTGTACCTAGCATGAAAGAAAGCAATGGAAGGAAAGGAGGGGAAACAAATCAAGATTCTAGAGTAGGGATACAAAAGACAGAGAAAAGATGAGGACGACCACAAAAAAATGTACTTGAAGAAAATAGATCATCAGCAGATGCCAGTAAGAAAAGAGCACCAAGACAACCACGCAAGAATGTCGACACTCTTGTTTCCAATTTGGAGATCACCAAATCTGTGAATAAACTACCACGACATGAAGGGCGATACCAGGGTTCATTCACCCAGTATTTAGAGTAGAAAGTGATGGTAGCTAGCTAATAACACCATATTTCAACACAATGTACATGGATAATTTTACATGTATACGCACATGATGGAGATCAGCATGGCAACATGATGTACATGTGTTTGATCTGTTGCTTGACATCCAAGTGAACACACATATACAAATATCTCACATGCTCCACCAAATTATAACCTATTCGCTCCCGCTCCTCCTTTGGCATCAAGCAGCAAAACCTAAGGGTCAACCGGCAGATTAGTCAGGTGCAGGGGTACACATTGTAAACTGAAACTGGGTCATATCCACATCAGGCTCTGAACTCTGTGTAGCCTGACCCGCTAGAGGGGACTCTTGCTGACCCTCAGTAGGTGAAAGTGTAGGTGAAGCGGACTCGGTCTGCTCCTTAGTCTCTGTAACTAGGTTGTGACGCTCAGAAGTGGAAGGAGAGACTGTAGCCTGATCCTGTGGCTATGAAGCTGTATCAGTCAGACATGTAGCCACTATTGCCTCTGTCTCTGTCGCTAGAGCCTAACTTGTAGTAGTGACTAACTGAGGTGGCTTTGATGAGGCAACTGAAGACATGATCTTCTTTGTAGTCTCGGTCATCCCAGTCACTGCAGCTACAACAGTCCTGTCGCGGGAGCTGTTGTGGTAGTAGTGAAAAGAGGTGTACCCTCGCCAGTCAACTCACTGTAGGTACCATGGGAGACTGGTGTGACTGTCAGGGGCACTGATTCTGTCCCTGACTCTAAAGACCAATGAGATGTAACATTGAAGTCGCTGTGGGAGTAGGCACTGCTGACCCAAGTAGCTGCCCTGGGAGCTTATACGCAGAAGCACCAGTGAACTGTGTCATGTGGTCCACGAAGCCAACTAACTACTGCTGAAGGGCTAGCTGCTGCTGCTGAAGCTGATCCTGCCGTAATTGCATCTGAGCATTAGCAATGGCATGTGCCTCCTCCTGACGCTATTGTGCTCGCTGCATCCGATCAAGTATAGCTATCAGGGCTGGATCAGTCTGTTGTGGAGGTGCTGAATTGGAGGCACCAGCCTCTCTATCGTGTTCTGTTGGGGGCATCTGTGGAATCGCCTGGTAGTCCTCGTCAGAGCTGTCGGAGGAGTCATCCTGCTGTGCCTCTAGCTGCTCAGGCTCTACCTCGACAGTCGCCCTAATGGCCTCGTCCTGCTCAGCCTCTGTCTGAGGAACTATCGACCTGCGACGCTGTCAACTTAGTGTCCTGCTCACACGACGTCTGTCTAGAACTGAGGTCATCTGGTATATCGGAAACTATGTGGGTGACCGAGCTAGCTCTCCTCCGTGTGCTCGATGGCATGACATAGCAAGCAAGAAGGAGATCCAATGGGCATATGGAAGTTGCCGACGATTCTTAATGCCCTTTGCAATAACGTCCTCCATCTCCGAGATAAGCAAGTCAACTATGTCAAACTGAGTCTGAGACACCAAAGCGGCAATAAGCCACTGCTGAAGGTTGGTCAAACCCTCCTTGTAACCAGTCCTGGGTAGCAGAGTTCTTCTCATCACATCATTCAGGAGGTGGCACATAGGTGTAAGGTTGTCAGGTGTGCATCGGGACCCCTCACCGAACGGTGGCGTGAAGCAAGGGGCCACGTGTGCTATGTCAGGAAGCAATCCACCAGAAGAGCGCCTCGGTGGGTCTATCGAGCCGTAGCACAACCTGTGTAACCTAGTGCTGGACTCTAAGTCGCAGCCTCTCTAAGATTTTGGACCTATACAGCCTCATCGGGTCGCCTATGAAAGTGAACTGAATATACTCATGATCTTTATCTATCCATAGTGTAGCATTGAACTCTCTCACCCAAATCTCAACGTACAAACCAGATCGTCCCATAAGGTCAGCCAAACCTGGCAAGTAAGTCAAGTAGGGACGCATCTGCTCACCACCTGCTCTAACAATGTCCTCTAGTGGACAAACTCTGTGAGGACGAACAACTGAACGCTGCATAGCTGTGAAGAAATCCTCGTGCAGTGGTGTGTAGAAGCCCACCGAAGCTCAGGCATCTCTCTCATGGGGGCACCAAAGGACCAAGTCAACAAATTGGAGCTCACGAACTCTGCCTGCACTAATACCCCTCAAGTCATAGTGAACTGCTGGTGCTGGTGGCTGTGCTATTGCAGCTGCTCTTGTAACATGACCGCAACGTCTTGGACCCTCAAGTATAGGCTGCACCTATGGACGAGCACATGTTGAGCGACGAAGCTGTGGTGTCTGCTTTTGTGTATACTCCGTAGGAGTGTCCTCTGGTGCACTATCTAGAGCTACACGGTGACCTTCACCAACTGCAGTACTAGGAGGAGTGCCACACCTTTTCTCAAATTCAACAACGGCTTCTCACTGAACAGGTGTCAAACGCTCACCAATAGTAAGGGTACCACCTCTACCACCACGCTCAGCACGCGTGTGCTTCTTCATAGCAAGTTGCTTCTTCAGGCCCTTTGCTTTATCGTGACCTGTGAAGCGGCGAGACCGCCTCTCATCGTCACTTGGACTGCCACCAACATTCTTGCAACGCACCATGGCTAAAGCTATAAGAGACCAACTGCCACTGCGAACAATGATCAACAGCAACTCCCCCACTTGCAAACTCAAGCAAAGTGAACTATAAGAACCACTGCCGCTTATACAATGAACTAACTGCCAAGAATAATCAACAAGAACTCATCAGATGATCAAGAACAAGTTCAATTTAGAGCTCAGTTGTGGACATGAAGAAAGAATTATGCTTATTTCGATGATTATATGATATAATGAATCACTAAGCACAAAAAGGACAATTTATCTTTCTCCAAAAAAAAGAAATAAATAATTGGAACAAACAAAACACAACATTTGTGACGTACTGTTGGAAATATTCAGTTCAAACTTGCTACAGAACAGGTTGAAAAGAGTTGGTTCAACATAACAGTTCATGTTGGAAATATTCAGTTCAAACTTGTTACAATGATCATACATTGTAGTACTGCATATTAAATTGACACATAGTTTTGTAGCTATATAGCTGCCTGCCACATAAATCAGGCTTCTTTGCTCCCTGCATATTAGAAGTAATAAACTGAAATATGCAAGCTGTACCAAGTTGTAGCTACTGCTCTCACTGGAATGTAACTTGCAAGCACGCAAAACATAGTCTCAAAAGGAGCCATCTAAGTTAACTGTAAGATTTAGCAAATCCAAATCGACATTCAATTAATCAATAGAAGGAAATCAAATTGGTAGGAAGGAAAATTGGCATGTGAAGCTGAAGCGGATGCGCCTCACCTCCCGGACGAAGCTCTTGTCGATCAGCTTACCACTCTACTCGGTCCTTCGAGAGAGGCTAGGCAGAGAGGGATGAAGATGCGGCCTTCCATACCTCTACCATCTACGAGGAACATGGTGGGGACATGATCACGAAACCCTAGAGAGGCAGTGCAGGAAGATGGGGGTGGAAGCAAGCTCACCTGCGGAGACGGAGGTGCTCAAACCGCAGGGCGATGGCGACGGAGAAGTCGAGACGAGGGCACAGGGATGGGCAGTCGAGGCGAGGTCGGAGTGGCGGCGAGTCGAGGCGAGATCGGAGTGGCGGCCGCCGGTAGGGAGTAAGGGGCCAGATGCCTAACACGTCGGCTTGGCTGCTGTTCCTGGGCCTAACGGCCTGCGCACGCACAAGTTCAAGCAAGGAGGGGGAGCTGGCATGGGATGGCCCAACCTAGGCTGCCATCCGATTGCGTGGTAATTTTTAGTCCCACATCCCTTGCATATGAACAACAAACACAGGTTAAAAGTATAGGCAAACTAGCATTTTGTGAACATCTGTACTACACTAGCATGCGTCTTGGTTAGCCTCCCCTTGTGGTCGAGCCATTAAATTTTTTACTATATTTTATTTTTTTGCCAAACCATTCATTTTGTAAATTAAATTCTTTTTAACACTGTTATTACAGAGGGTATGAAAATTCATATCCCAAATCTAAGTAATGTACTTGTTTTTAACCCTCACTAATCTTTTCCAAATACATAATCCATACAAATCGTTTGGGCATATTAGGGGCAGGTTAGTGGTTCATCACTCTTGTGAGATATGAGACCGATCGGTTCACTTCCTATCACGTTAGGTACATAAGACTACCTCCTCTCAAACACTTGTTTCCTACATAGTTTGGGCTGGCACGCGTCTTGGTTAGGCTCTCCTCATGGTCAAGCCATCAAATATTTGACTATAGTTTACTTTTATGCCAAACCATTCATTTTGTAAATTAAATTCTTTTTAACACTGCTATTATACAGGGTATGAAAATACATATCCCAAATCTAAGTAAAGTACTTGTTTTTAACCCTCACTAATCTTTTCCAAATACATAATCCATACTAATCATTTGGGCATATTAGGTGCGGGTTAGTGGTTCATCACTCTTGTGAGATATGAGACCGATCGGTTCACTTCCTATCACGTTAGGTACATAAGACTGATCAGTTAACTTCAATTCATGTTACGCCTGTCAGACCACACATTGGACGAGCTGCGAGCGTGTAGGTTGAGTTGCTATTGTGCTAGGAGTACTGGTCCACTTAGATGACACACATGAGTGGTTGATTCACAACACCTGATAGTAGCGGCTGAGTTCGTATCGTGATAGGGCTAGTGGTTCACTTTGGTGACACACAATTCACTTTGTTTCACATTACGTCTTTGACTCCGTAGAGACGAACGTGAGAGGAGACATTGAGTTTGTCTTGTGTTATGACAAAGAGTCAACTCAGTCAATACGTGCGAAGTTTAAGTTGATAAAATTCATTTGTATGTGAGTGTGGAATAAAAATAGGAAAGTACCACATGACCAAAAGACACTAGATTTTTTTACTTGCTGAATATTGGCAAATCAAATTTAAAATGCAAAAAGCGTGAATTCAAGCCTCCACGCTGGACAATTCTTTTTTGTTGCTGTGAAAAACTCGCTTGGGCATCTTGACTACCCTAGCGGGTTTCCATGGGCCGCTCATCATGGCCGTGGCATCCTTCTCATTTGCAAACTCCCCATTGGGAGATCGTGACGCCTCCAAAATAGGCTCGAGCAGAAGTGAGGAGGGGGAGCAGGCCGTGGTTGGGCCAAGCCAAGGTGCCATCTGATCGCGACGTGGTGGCCAAACTAAGCCACAACATTCTGAGTTTAGTCCCACATTGCTTGCATATGAACAAACGCAGCTTAAAAGCCAACACCTCCTGACACAAATTGAACTTCTATACTACACTACCTGCTCTGAGACACTTGTCATTTGGGTCAATTGATTGGACTACCTTCGTTGTTCATCCTGCTAGCTCATGCAAACTAATTTTTTAGCATCTGTTTTTGCTAGCTCATGCAAACAAATTTTTAGCATATTTTTTGGCCAAAACTTTCATTTTATTGGTTCTCTATTACTTTTCCTCGTCCATAGTTCATACTAACTATTACGGCTATTGGTTCACTCTTGCGAGACATGACAATGATCACTTCAATTCCTTTTGGGTAACGTCGTAGATTGGGGGGATGGACATCAAATTAATGTGCATGCATATTAGGGCCGGGCTAGTGGGTCATGTCGACATATGAGACCGTTACGTTCACTTCCTATCACGTTAGGTATGTAAGAATGATCAATTAACTACAACTCATGTTAGGCCGCCTGTGAGCGGGTATGTTGAGGTTCTACCGTGGTAGTATAGTCCACTCAGACGACACATATGAGTGGTCGATTAACTTTCTATCATGTTATTAGCCTATTATTCTGCTTGGACAACACGTGACAGAGGCGGCTGAGTTCCTATCATGACAGGGCTAGTGGTTCACTCTGGCGAGACTCAACAATGATTGATTCACATTGTTTCACGTTAGGTTTATGACTCCATAGAGACGAACGTGAGAGTGTGAATTGAGTTTGTCTCGTATTTTCTGAATATTGGCAAATCAAAGACAAATGCAAAAAGCTAGAATTCAAAAAGACACTTCATATTTTCTCTTGCTGAATATTGGCAAATGAAAGACAAATGCAATAAGCTAGAATTCAACGCTAGGCCTCCATGCTGGACACTTGATTTCTGTTGATGTTACCACTCGGCTTGGGCCTCCTGTCTACACTCGTGGGCTTCCATGGGCTGCTCGGCGTGGCTATGTCATACTTGTCATGTGGAAACTCCCCATCCGGAGATCGTGGTGCCTCCATAAATATAGGATCGATTGCTCTATTCTAGATCATAGCTTCGTCCTCCCCTCATCATTCAACACCATCACCGCCGCTGCCACCGAGATGAGAAAGCCAGCAAAACCTGCCGCGAAGCCGTCCTCGGCAGCGAACAAAGGAAAAGCTGGAGCAAAGCCATCCGTGGCCGCGAACAGATTCAAGAGGTGCCGCAACTGCAGGTACGGACAGTCTCCGTGTCTATCGGGGATCATCAACATGTGCTGTAATTGCTTGAACCCAGTGTGGCGTGACTGCGTGAATGGATGTCTGTCGTCTACCAGCACCGACAACAAGTCAATTGCAGATACGAGCACTGACGACGAGTCAATCTACGAGGTATCGTCTTGCACAGTTTGTTTTACTCCAAAATCCATGTAGATTGGGATTTGAAGGGGATCGTTACATTTCATACTAGTGCACAATATATAATTAATGAAATTTATCTATATTCCACAGTCTCCACAATTATTGCCGAACACATACGTTCACAAAGTGCAGATCAAGATGCTCAAAGAAGAAAACAAGGAATTGAATAGGCGGATCGAGCTCCTCGAAGAGAATCAGAGAGCCATGACTAAGCAGATCAAGGACCTCAACAATGACGTCACTGCCAAGATTAAGAAGCCTTAGACATGGTTGCAGTTTCAGTAGCTGTAATGTTTATTTAATTTTGCTAGTTGAAGAACCTGAAATGAAAATGAGATTTCAATCACGCATACAAATTTTATCTCCGCAATAAATTATGTGTTTATATGTGATTCGGATCCGTGAGTGTCTTGCTTTCAAACTTTTTGGAATATAATTAGTCCTGAATCCATGTATCCTGCCTCATAATTTAGACTGGGACTGGGGCCGACGCCCACCGTCGGACGATGGTACGTGCACAGAATCTATGCACCGAATCGTCGGGCCAGGAACCCAAGAATCGTCAGATGGTACGCGCGCCCTATTCTTGGGACTACACAGTGAGAGTCTCGTACAAATTTCGTAGCGAATCCTCCCAAACAATATTGATGACCCGTAAAGCGCAGCAGGGTTGAGCGGTTGGGGCCACATCACAGCCCATTACTCGGCGTACTCCTAAGACCACGTGTTCAATCCCGTGTTCACATTTTCTAGGGGTCTTAGGCCGACATGGGCAAGGCATGCATCGAACCCATGATTTCTGCGGCATTTAAACCGCTACAGCCAGGTTTCCTCCGAGATTCCTTCGGCATTCCAACCGTCGCCTCCAGGGTTTCCTTCGCGTTTCCCTTGGCATTTGAACTGTCACCGCCTCGGTTTCAATCAACAAAAACTCTTATTTAGATCGGAGTCTTCTCTATCTCGCATCAACATTCTCCACCTGTGGCACCATTGTCTTTCTGCTGCGCACGGCATGGTGATGACACGAAGTATGGCAGCACGGCGGAAGGCGGCGAGGCAGAGGGCGCTGGCGGTGCGGACATAGAGTAGGGCGGCAAGAAAGAAGGCGCTGGTGGTCCCGCCGCTGATGGTGCTGACACGGAGCATGGCGGCGAGGCGGAAGCCACTGGCTCTCCCACATGACATGCTTGTGTAGATTGCCAGGCACGTGGCTACGACGTCGCTGCACCCGATGGAGGACATCTGCAGCCTATGAAGCATGTACGTTTGTCTCAACAATACAGCCAACGCATTCAGATCGCTGATCCATGCATGCTTGTCTTGCAGTTGCCACGACATGCACAAAGCGTGCAAGGAGGGCGTCGTCGCAAAACGATTGGCACTGGAGCAGGAATCCGCCATGAGGTGGTTCACAACGACCGCTACCTTGAGCTCGTCGACAACCTGGCCGCCGTCGGAAACCTGGAGGCATGCTTTGTCCGTGGCCTCATGCTCGTCTTTGCGAAGCGGTGCATGCACGACGGCACCCAGTGTCTTGCACCGGCAGCAGCCGCCGATCACAAGGTTGCGGCTTACGTGCTCGGTGTCCTCCACTACTGCTACGGGGAGAAGCAGGAGGCCAAACCGTACATCCGGCAGGTAGAGGGTGAGGATGAGGGCGGCGTCGCCATGGGTGCAAGCAGGGCAGCGGCAAGACCAACCAAGAGTGTGTGTCGTGTTGCGCACACACTGTTTAGGCCATCAGTGACGTTACATGGAAGGTGGCCGCAACTATAGTGCCGGTGCCGGTCACCCTGGTGGAGGACGGACATGATTGCAAGGGTGGTGCCTGCGGCGTGCCCGAAGGATGGGCTGATGGATGTGCTATCTTTTGTAGTGAAGCCTGTAGGATTAGGCACGAGTACTACAAGTTCATTTCGCGAGTCTCATTTCCCTCTACTTAATAACATGCAAGATCTAATCTGTAATCCCTGTGATATGGCACAAGTTCATGCAGTAGCTAAAGAATGCCTGTTACGTTAATTTCTGCACTGCCCTGCTCTTTTCCTTACCGGCATAATGAGCTCAGTGTTGTGCCTTCTTCATCTGGAATGAATTGTGGTAAACAGATCATTGGACTTAGAGTCTACATATCGACGGACGGTACTGGCGCTCTGTACTTGTGCGTCGGCTGGTCTGACGCCTTTGGACGAAGGGTTTGACGTACGTACTTGAGGTGCAGGGTTTCACTCTCCTTCTTGTTATTCTGTTCACTAACTACGTGACAAAACTTAGTCAATCCGGTCATCAACAGGGTAATTAGTGGCTAGAAGACTAAATAAATTTCTGATCAGTACAAAAGGGCATCAACATACTAATTCTTTCCACTAAACTTTGATGTACAAAGAACAACCCACTGCAATATAGTTTTCTCAAAATAACCCCAACGGTAAAATTTTAACACAAACAGAACATGAATGTAAAGTACCAGTGCACCTAGAATAATTCTCCAAATAAATAACCCAACTCCAACTATCCACCATAATCATAGGTGTGTTGTTTCTTTGTTATAAATCTCACAAGCAATGTCCGGGCCTCCAAAAAACAGAATGTTCTCCAACGAAACTCCAGCCGCAGTAAGAATCCAAGATAAACATCTTGAACAACGCCTCGATCCCATTTGCGTGAGCGTAATGATCCAGGCCACAGATCGAGTGATCAACTTGCAGCGCACGGTCCCTGGGCCGCGCCTTGACGTACTTGAGGTAGGCGCAGCATGTCCTCGTGGCCATTGATGAACTCGAAGAGGAGGCCGGTGTCGGCGCGGTGTCGCAGCACCACACCCGCACCTGCACCCGGTTGCGGTGCCGGCCATACACGTCCTGCAGCAACACGCAGAACATGATCCCCCGTGCCCTGGCGCCTACCTCCATGACCTGCAATGGGTCACTGTCCTTCTGTGGATTGCACAGACGATGCATAACCGACACGGTGCGTCGAGGTCCTCCTGTGGACGATGGCGGCAATTGCGGTGCCGACCATACGCGTCCTGCAGCAGCGCGCATAACATGATCCTCCATGCCCTGGCGCCTACCTCCATGAACTATAACGGGTCACTGTCCTTCTGTGGATCGCGCAGACGATGCATGACCGGCGCGGATGGCGGCAGACGATGAAGAGGAATGAACCCTAAAATGATGAAAACAACGGAGACGGATCAACCCTAACACAATGAAAACATTCAAAGCAAATATTCATCTATAACTATAGTATAAATCTCAACTACACTACTGCAAACATTTATTTTAACAATTACGAAAATACTGTTTTACCCTTAATGAAAAAATAACCACAAAAAAGCAATTGCCATTATTTTTTTAAAATAATAACTTAGGAGGCGTTGGGAGGCGTTACAACACATATGGGCCCACGGACCATAGACATAGCCAATGCCTTCCAACGCCTCCCTCATTGACGCCTCTCGACGCCTACCCTCTTATGGGCCCACAAATCATAGACAGAGCCAACGCCTCCTGACGCCTCTCCAACCATTTTGAAAAATCTCATTATGGAATATGAGGAACCTAAATAGTGTTTGGAGCTGATGATGAGACAATATGTAACATTTAAAAATTAGATTACGCTCACAGAAAAGTGGGATCAAGTTCTAGAAAAAACCGGAAAAATGTTTGAGAAGTTTATAGAGATTGCTTGATGGATGAGGAACTAAAAGAAGTGATTTGAGTGACAATAAAAAGATTTTAGGAAGCTCCTAATAAAAACTTAAGCTGAGAAACAAGGAATTTGGTTGTAGATAAAGATAAAGATGTACCGGTCAAGGAATATCGATCTACGAAACACATTTTAAAAACTTTGCTCACTCTCAACACACAAAGGAGCAACAAGCAAACATTACATCAAATCATATGCACCAGTATGTATGCACAACAATATTGCTAAGCCTTATGATAAAATTTAGTTTAATGAAAAATATTATTTTTCATATATTTTCGTGAGCACAAAAATACATAATTAAATTATTTTTAACTCTATTTCAAAAGGAGCAAATTTTTCGGTGTTACAATTCTACCCCCCTTAAGATGAATCTCGTCCTCGAGATTCGGAAGATGGTGATTAAAGAGATGTTGATACTCCGCCTTTGGATTCTTCTTCAGTTTCTCAAGTAGCTTTTGTTTCATCCTCTTAGTTATGACTCCACTTCACTTAATCTAAGTGACTTGCTCAAATATTTCCAATATTTTGAGAGGTACCCCGAGCATCCTTCAAGTCACTTCAATCACTAGGCCACTTTTCTTTTCATATTAAGAACCATAAATAAACCAACATTTATAGTGCTATCATCTCTTAGGACTTCTTATAATATATGTCCTAACAAAACACTTTTTTCGTATACAATCCTTAACTTGAAAACCAATATACTTTTCGTGTGTTAATATATGTCCTTGAAAGAGCATCTAGGCCCCTAATGACTTTTGGTGATTAATGACAATGTTGATTACTATGACTAACGTGTGTTTTGCAGAGGCAAAGTCATTAGTGTTAGGTCATGGTAATAGGTACTCGATGAACAGGGACGTACATGCCTACTTAATAGTGGAAATCGTTTCGGTTTTGAAAGAATGGATGGACATCGTCAAGACTAGACTAGGTCTAAGTGCCATATGGTGAAGAAGGGCACTTAGAGTAGTTTAGGACTTTGTTTTCCTTTGACTGTACTATTAAGAGGGGCTTTGATCTAGTAG
>Ga0182004_10002621_pt1 | contig 14087 bp, 13 predicted proteins | sample Sormic07211540_1_FD_120479 | JGI IMG/M metagenome (GOLD analysis project Ga0182004, IMG submission 120479) | Endophyte microbial communities from Sorghum bicolor roots, Mead, Nebraska, USA - 072115-40_1 MetaG | ecosystem: Host-associated > Plants > Roots > Unclassified | place: USA: Nebraska...
GCAGTATGCATTTTGAATTATGAATTCTTGTGACCTTTATACAAAAAGTTCTACTACAGCCTCTTTACCCAGCGAGTGAGTGATGAAGCCAATAAACTGTTGATTGGTCCATTTACTATTTGTTATAGTCTATCACGATGGCTTGGGCCAGGTAAAGTAGTCAAAGTAGCTAACTTGGGTTAGGATTCAGCTTCTTGAGCCTAGGTATCAGATTGTTGATTCTAGATATCAGCTTCTTGCTGCTTGTGATCAGCTTGGTAATGAGGACACGCGGTGGGTGTCGTTGGTTTGTGTGTTACCTCTGTTTAGTCAGGGCTATGATGTTCTGGTTTTGTGGGTATTTTCTGTGTTTTAATCTGTGCCTATGTAAGGATTTCAGGACTGGTTTCCCTTATAAACTAGGCCGTTCTATTCTTCTTAATTGAGAAAGACCTGCCATTACTTTCCAAAAAAAAAAAACAGCTTCTTGTGCATTGAAATTCAGCTTCTAGAAGCAGTGAATAGCTAAACATACTTCTTTTCATTAGCTATAACACTACACAAGTAAGTTTTGAGAAAAAATCAACTCCTCTTCAATTTAGGCAGGTGGCATGGAAGATATTGGATTGTTCCTTTTTTCTTCAAAGTAATATTCACCTTTTACAACATAGTGGTTCAGTGATGTTGGCCGGGTCTAGCCATTTGCTCATGCTTAAGTTTGCCTAGGCCTTGTGGTATTAGGTGGAACAATAAATCATTCATCCTCTAGGGAAGATCTACCTGTCAATTACAAAGATTCGTGTATGCGATTTCGAAGAGCCAGCTAGGGGCCAAAGTTGGTTTATTTCCATTGATGGTTTTGTTAGGTTTTCTAGGATTATATTGGTCAGTTGCTTACTAATAATTCTGTCAGAAACATACATCTGATTTGTGAACCAAAAACGATACTGGTGCGCTTTCTGACTGCACATAGCCTTGTTGGTTTGCATGTGTATTTGGCCACACCAAATGAAGAGGATCTCTGTTTGTTTTCTAGTTTCTAATAAAATTCTGTTGCTTGCATTATGGAAATTGATTTGTATCTTGGACGGTTTCCAGAGCAAGGTGTATCGGCTATTTGGATGGGAGTACAGGAGACCTGAAAGAGCCCCACCAGCTTGTCCTTACAAGCCTGCAGCTCAGAAGAACGATGAGGTACACCTACATTCTCATCCTATACGCTCTTGCTACAGTGCATCTCCCAAATGCTTATTGTACTCTGCCTTTACAGGGTGCGAGTGAATCAAAACCCCTAGTCAATCCACATGGTGCTGCGGCAGAAGATAAGAAAGAGGAATAATTCATGTATTGGATCCTGCTCGTGTCAGCAGGCGCTTAATTAAAATGGAGACCACTGCTCTATATGCGGACATATCGTAACTAAGAAATAATTGCTGTGATTGATGAATATGTATCTGGATTGACGAGTCGATGAATGTATATGTACCTGTAATGCCACTCCGGATCCTTACCAGTTGCGCGACTAATCACTGCTGGCCTGTCTGAATCGATGGAGTTGAATTCGCAGTTGCAAATAGCTAAGCTGAATTTTGTTGTGTAAAGCTTTTTCCCTTAGAATAGAATGCTTGAAAAAGCCGGAAATCATGGTTAAGCTCGTTTGGAAGAGAGATTCTGGATTCAGAAGCTAACCACAGTAGAGTAGAGTACAGTACAGTGCGCAGTTGGAACGTGAATCTCAACTTTGCCTGACATCTGTTCGTTATTATACATGCTAGAGAAAACATGATTTGAGAGATTCACTTGGTGTACTCGAGGACGGCATAGAAGGGGTCGAGGTAGATGGCGCGGAAGCCGGTGAAGCCGGCGGCGATGCCGAGGTGGTGGAACTCCTCCTCGGAGCGTTCCCTCCCCTGCGTCCGGTAGGTGGTCATGACGAAGATGTCGTTCTCCAGAAGTGCCCTCGTCCTGGTGCTGCTGTCCGTCTCCTCCGGCACCACCGGCTCGCAGGCGACCAGCTTGCCGCCGTCCGGCAGCGCGGCGTGGCAGTTCCTGAGGATGGCCGTGCACTCGTCGTTGGTCCACGTCGTCAGAACCCACTGCATGATGCGCAGTTTTGGTTTTTTTTTGGTTTTTGGGTGTTTGCAATGGAGGATGGACTACTGGGTACCGTACCTTCATGAAGATGGCATCACCAGAGGGGATGGACTTGAACATGTCTCCGCCAACATGCCTCACTCCTGTAACGAAACACATGTCACCTTGTTTCTTTTTACTCTTAATAATAATAAACACAGGGACTGCAAGCATTTCCATTCTTCAGGATTGTTTATAAGTCCCTCCATTCCAAATTCTACTTGACCTTTTCTAGATACTCTCTTCGTACTAAAAAAAAAATAAAGTCACTTTGGATAAAACTTGGTCAAACATTGAGAATATAAATCATGAATAACTTTTAAGATGTTGAGTTTAGAAATGTGAAAACTATATAAATAGTTTTTTCTTAAAAAATACTTTTATAAAAATATTCATATATCACTTTTTGATAAATATTTTTTTTATAAAAATGAGAAGTCAAAGTTATACTATGCAATTAGATAATACACTATATATCTAGATATATAGTCAAAGCAATGTATCTAGGAAAACTAAAATATTTTATAATTTGAAACGAAGGAAGTACATTAGAGTATATTTACACATCATAAATATTGGTCATCATTTGAATGGGTTATGACATTTAATAAAGAATTTGCACGAGACATAATAAAGAAAACAATGAATTTCTTTTTGACATAAAATCTGAGTTCCTCTGTGGCCTCACAAATTTTAAATTAAAACTCAACTTGTATGCGGAGGGGAAAAAGGACAAATCTTGGTATGAGTTAAATTAGATCGACTAAAATAGTTAGAGAGAGTAAATTGAAACAAATATTAGTGTACTGAGTTATCTAGACATTGGAACATATGCGATGAGGGACAGACACGGATGGGAGCAAACTGTGCTGTTGATCCTGAGCTCGTGGCGTGGCAGTACCACAGGCCAGTCGTAGTATAAATAAAAAACAAATGACCTGATTCAGTCGCAGAGTAGACAAGGATTCCTTGCGTCTGATATATATTTTATAGCACAGTTTACAGTTTAGCCACGCATATCAAAATCCCTCCTAATGTCATTGCTGAGTGGGTCCTAATGGTCCATGGTACACTGGTATAGGCAAGCCAAACAATGAATTGCATTGTTTGTACTGTACTCAAAGGCGTGTGTGGCACGCACCTCGGCACCTGGCTGCTCTCCCTCCACGAGGCAAGCCTGTTGTGGATCATGGTGGTGGCCTCTCTACCTAGGTACCTGTCGGACCTGCTACAGGCCCGTGGCGGGCGTGGCACACCATCCATCAGCCGCCGCAATTGTAATAAAGGTGCTTGGCATGGCTCCTCATCAAGAGCTTCTCTAAAAAAGTTGAAGCTCTAATTTATAATTTTACCAAAATAACTTCGACTCCTCTGCTTTTTACTTAAAGGAGGAGCCAGAGATGAGTCCTGCCAAACAGGCCCTATGTAAACAACTAGCGGCGGCGTGCAAAAACGATTCAAGATGTATTTTTTGGTTTTGCCTACTATAACATTTTCATTTATATTTGACAATTATTGTTCATTATGAACTAAATAGACTTAAAAGATTCATCCTGCAAATTATAGACGAACTATACAATTAGTTATTTTTTAATCTATATCTAATGTTCCATATATGTGCCTCAAGATTCGACGTGACAAAAAATTTTAAAAAATTTCTAAATTTTTTCAAAAACTAAACAGCCCCTTACTGTGACCATTTCGATCACAATCGACAGCCACACGGTACTGCAGAGACATCATATCAGTATTTGTGATGGGAGGTACGTGCGGCGACGGATCTGTGATCACTAGCTTTCGCTGAAATCCTCGCGCACCTACAATATCCCGTATGGTACGGCAGTGTTTTATCATAGCTGTTGACTATGATGCTGGAAGAGTGGAGATCAGAGAGATGCCATACACGTCTACTTCCCCAGTTTTTCATCTCGCTTCTCAACAAGTTTTTTTCAGTTTTATTAATCAATGGATTACTTATATACAAAAGCTACTACTAGCAATATTTATGATATATATAGTATGCGTCATATTAGTAGATGCGAATATTAAATTATAGTTATTTAAAATGGGGTGAGTAGATCGATTTTTTTTCGCTGAGGGAAGTATATACATTAGACAGTTTACAGTTTGTAGAGATCCGTGCAGAGTAAACCAAGGAAGTGAACCAACCTTAGCCAGTTGAATAAAACTTGTTGAATGATGCATTGCATTTGCATGTGAATATGTATGTGGATGGCAAACTAATAATCCCGAGGAAATGCAACTAATAATCCTGGACGGATCGGATCAGACGAATAATAATCCTTGCATTGTTGAATGAATGATGAAGCATATTGCATTTCCATCTAACTAATTATGTACTCAATTTATTCTTAATTATAAGATATTTGGTTTTTTTAATATTAAATTTGACCACTCATCTTATTCAAATATTTATATAAAATATTATTTCTTTTGTCGTGGTTTGATTTATTAATAACTTTTTTAAAAGAAATATCTTAAAATCGACTATATTTATATAAATTTTTCGAATGAGAGATAAGTGGTTAAATTTAGGATTAAAAAAATCAAACGTTGGGATAGAGGGAGTATGCCCGAGAGGGCAGGGCTGGTAGCGTCGTACGTACCGGCGATGGCCGGCGCGTCGGCGACGACGTCGGGCAGGTCGAAGTTGATACCCTCCTTGATAGTGGGGACCCTGCGCATGATCATCTCGAGGCAGGCGCCGGAGCTTCCCCCGACGTCGACGAGCGTGGCGACGCCGTGGAACCCGCCGTCGAAGCCGTAGCCGTCGAGGAGGGCGTGCATGAAGGGCTCGGAGACCCCCGTCATGGCGCGGAGCATCACCTGGTTAGCTTCCCTGTCCTTGCCGTAGTAGGCGTAGGCGGGGACGCCGGCGTTGGCGCGCGCGAACGGCTCGGGCCCGCGCGGGTCCAGCACGGCCTCGTGCAGCCGCGGCCACGCCGCCACCAGCGCGTCCTGGTGGTGCTGCAGCACGTAGTCGGCGTACGACGCGCCCGAGGCGCCCTCCGGCACCAGCGTGCGGCCCACCGCGGTGAGCGCGAACCGCCGCGTCGTCGTCGTCCGGTCCTCCGACGTGGACGTGGACTCGGAGAAGACGCCGCGGGACGCCAGCAGGCGGAGCAGCCGCTCCAGGACCGACGGGTCCGGGTGGCCCGCCGGGAGGAGCTCGGCCGCCGACCGCGGCGCGTTGGCGCCGCCAGCCCATATTGCGGCGGGGACGCCCAGCCGGATTACGGCCGTCAGCGCCATCGGGACCGACACCATGTTCGCCAGCTCCATCATCGCCAGCCGGGCCTCCGCCGGGGACATGTCGTCCCTCGCGGCGCTGGCGGCTGCGGTGGTGGAAGTGGCGGCGGCGGAGGGCGGCGGCATTTTTTGGTTTTTGTGGATTGGATCGACGGCGCGCGACGGGAGGGAAGGGGGATGGCGCGCGCGTGCGTGTGTCTGTGTGGTGGAGGGAGAGACAGGAGTGGTGGTGCTACAGCTACAGTGTGTGGGCCCCGGATCATCCGGAGATTGCCCACGTTGCGACGACCGGATCAAATTCACATGGCCTCGTCGGCCCCGCGCCGGAAAATGCCGAAAATCACGAGCCCCAATCCCAATCACGACAGAACCAACAGGTGAGAGACACTGGAAATTTGTGTTTAGAGGTGTTTAGTTTAAAAAAAAAATGTAAAATACAAAATGCCAACTATTTCGGAATGATGAAATGCAAAATGCCAAAATTTTCAGGGTTATGTTTAGTTTTATCCAAAATGCGGGATTTATTGCTCTCATGATGCTCTTTTGGGTTTTTTTTTGCCCTCTTTAGCTAAAATCCAAAATAGAAAATAACCACCTTTTTGCCAAAAAATTTACATAGTGTTTAGTTTTATTTTGCAAAATGATAAACCAAAACCCAAAAATTTTCGGAATAGGAGGAGAACTAAACACCCCCTTAGTTTCTTAGCCTTTTTCGATTGAACTTGCTTATTTGGCCCTACAACAAATTTCATTTTGGTCCTCGGTCCTTTCGATAGTTTGACAAGATAAATGTGCTAAAAGCAATGTGAAGTGACTAGGGGTAAGAGAGTCATTTCATGTTGCTTTCAACACCATTACCTCGGAAAGGCCAAGAACTAAAACGAAATTAGTCTTAGTCTTAGGACCAAATAAGCAAGTTCAATCGAAAAAGTGCCAAGAAACTAAGCACAACTTTTTTCTTAGGGCAAGGAACTAAGTTTTGTTTTGAATTGACGACTCAGCTACTACGAGCAAAGAAGCCCAACCACGGTTTCCGGTCGCAATTGAAGGCCCAGCCCCAACGTGGTTACAATTGCAGGCCATGCAAACGCCTCGCACCTCAGCTTGCAGGCCATGCTTCTTGGTGAGAAACACAACGTATGCACAGCACAGCACAGCATAATACTGTATTTCATCAATTTTCATATGTACATTCTCTGTGTAGGGTACACCAGCAATTGGAAACAGCACGGACCATGCATGAGAAAGAGAGCGTAGCAGGTACAATAGAAAGGCGACTCAACAAAAGCTGAAAGGCTACACGCCACACCACGGACTGATGCAGATGTAACCTGTTGCTGTTGGTGCGCACCAAACACTATCCACATCACAGCTCAATGCTCACGGGAAAACAAGGACTAGATAGTAGTCAGGGAACCTTGTATATATCAATGCATTGCAGGTGTCTGCTTCGGTTGAGGATCAGTCAGTGTATAAATATACAGTGAAACAGCTTGCATGGAGACACACCTTCCCATCCCAACGCAAGCTCTTCCAAAAATCAATGGCACGCCCTTTGCCGCCTGCGTCTCGGCGACGCAAAGCAGCAAGGCAACGAATATGCAGGCAACGTAAGTAGCCTCCCCTATAGATACACAAAGAAGAAGAAACGAAGAATGAAGGAGCAAAACGAGAGCAATTTTTTTTTCCGGGGTCCCTTTTCTTCACTTGCAGCAAAACTTCACTTGCCGTTAACTTATTCCCTTTCCTACTGACTGTATCTTCCACCACTTTACAATACTGAGTATGCGCGGACCACCTCCACGATGGGAGCCCGGCAGAGCGGGCACTTGCCACCGCTGCGCACCAGCTCATTTGCACATTTCGAGCAAGTACACATGTGTCCACACCTGCCATCGGCACCCGAAAGGTTTAAAACATTACAAACCACACATCACACACACACACACACACCATCTTGTGCACAAGGAACCTGAAATGCGATGCATAGTACCCACCTGTACAGTAGAGAATCGATTTGCGTATCGCAGCATATGCAGCAGGTTCCTTTCCTCACTTGATTGCATTTTGATCCATCGTCAGACAGATCCATCGAGAATCCTGAAAAACACAAGCAACTAGTCATGCATACTTGCACAATGAATGGAATCCAGGAAAAAATGGGTACAGAAAACAAGCAAACCTCAATTGATGTTAAGTATCACCAGGAAATAAATAGAAACTTGGTAAGCAAATAATAAAAACAAATTTCAGGTTTGGTGCAAATCATTCTTCATATTAGACAGAAACAGTACTACAATCATGATGTTATAACAAAAAGAAATGTCCAACCTTCAGGTCCTGCAAATCGATTCAAGGCAGCTGACACTTCTTGTCTCACAGAACGCTGCAATTCCAGCTGCATATCCATGCACGCTTCCAGCATCCTCTGCATGCTGCTCATCCCTTGCTGGAGTCTACCCATGTCAGCTCTTAAATCATTAATAGCATCCCATTCCTGCAAGAATACAAAACCAAATGAATCCTCTGATGTAATTTTTTTATTATAAATAACACAAGATATTCAAGCAAATTTAAATTCATGGCATGACTGCAAATATGATCCCATTTTTTTTATTTTTTGACTCAGCCCACTAGTAGAAAAGTTTATTTTCCCTTTCTATACAAAAACTCCATCATTGAATGAGAAGATAATGAACAGCATCTGCATTTACCCTGTGTCTGCTGCTCCAGTTGTTATGACGCAGTTCTCTGTGCCATAATGGTTGTCGCGGTGGCAAAGGTGGAGGAGGGATAACAAGGGCAGGTCTATTGACCGGACCCTGGAATTGCCGTGTTTCAGGGTTCCTTTCTTGTTCCTGATTTGCATTTGGTGCATTCGTAGGGGGCATGGCTGCATCAAGATTCCAGTTGAGGGGACCATGACCACGCCGTTGAACATATGACCTTATTAATCGCTCCAAACTTTCACCAAAGCCATTACTAAGAAGATTGGACACACTTCGCCTAGCCATTCAAAACATGAAACAGCTTGAGAATAAAAACAGATGGAAAATAAAGACATTTAGAGAAATAGCACACTGAAGGCAGAAAATACCTGCTAAGTAATTCTCTAAGTTCCATGCTGTACACATTGTCATCATCAGGTGGAATAAACCTATTTTCGGTCCTAGGAATGGGGCCTGTATCAAGTGTGGAATCTTGGTAATCATCTTGCCAGTTCTCCATGGTACCATGAGACTCGTCATCATGCCATCCATCATGCTCTTCTTGTAGATGACCATGCTCCCTGTCATCCTCCTCCACAGTTTCACTGTGCAAGTCTTCTGCATTATCTTCCCAAGTTCTGTCAGCACCTTCATCAATATCACTGGGCCACCTATCAAGCCTGCCATCCAAAGATGACTGCCAGAATCCCGTGTCATCTTCTGTCTCATCTTGCCGCATGTTATCACCTTGAGTTAGAGACTCTTGCATTACAACCATGTCATCCAAAGGTATACTTGGTGAGTGTGCCTCAGCACGATCTGCATCCATTTCTTGTAAATCCACATTCTCCAGCAACGTTTGGGCAGTATCCTCAGTATCAGTAAAAGCCACATCAGCCACTTGCTGAGATTCATCATTAACTAGTAATCTAACACTCTCAGGCACAGAAGCATCAGATTGGCTAACATCTTGACTACTTGCAACACTCTCTGATCTGAAAATGGTACAATAAATTAACTTTTATTAATTTGAACAGAGTCAGGAAAATAAACTTACATACAGTATCACATAACAAGAGCTCTAACTGATAAGGACTTGACATAGAACACAAGCATCCATAGATGTAAATTGCACTGTTGTGAGCAATCTTAACAGGCAAACACGCATTGGGTTTTTTTAGTATAAGCTCATGTGAACCTTGATACCACACATGAAATGAACTCTGAAACACAGTGAGGGCAGAAAATACTTCCTCTCTTTCATGTTCTCAAGATGCACGTCGATATTGTGTATACTGTATAAACTACCATGTTAACCAATATATCATTAATTATAGTGAAAACCTCTTGACATAGATAGAAGTCACAAGAACATAACACTGATAGTAATCTCTGTTGCTGATACCATTCCTCTTCTTTTAACCGCTCTGAAACAAATAATATTTATGTATTGATTTTTTAAAAAATTATATAAAATCCCTCCAGTCACAGAAAAAGTTCACCAGTGGGATGCAGCAGTCAATCATTTCTAACTTTGACCAATTCTATATATCTTTGTATCAGCAACAAAGAAATGTCAAGTAATCAAGAGATGCTATCCTAGTATAAATATACTACAAGATTGCTTCTTGGATGCCATAAAAAATAAAGCAACGACACTTGTTGTAGGACTTTAGATGCAACAAGGTATAAGGAATAACATTGGCAATGAAGGAACTGGAAGAACAGAATAGAATACATGGAACCGATGCATCATAACTGGGACTGGTAGTAATAAAAGATATGTTATCCCTTATTTTCATGAGTCAATCACTTATACATCAAAAACATATTGCATGAAAATGACCAATAGCTCCACTTTTAAAAGAGAGGCCCGTATCATCATTTAATGCTATCAGTACTCTGAATAAGAGGAAGACAATTCTCTTCAGCAGCAAACTAGGGTAACTAAAACAGCACAAGAAATATAGCTTGACGAGCGGGTGTAGTAGGTAAAGATAGTTGGTATCACCATCAAACTACACTAAGACATGCAGAGGCTGGACTCAGGGACCTGAGGTTCCAGAGTATGCTAGTCAATATCATCAATACAGTTTGCAGTAGCATTTAAAGCCTATTTGGTTGGTGAATAGTCTATAACGTATAGAACAAGAATGGCCTGCCATCAGAAGGACTGGTATAATTAGCAACAGTGGCACCTGAAACCTAGACTGCGGTTTTCCTTCAGAGAACTAGTAAGTAGTAACACAACAACCGTAGTCAAAGGTTTCTGGTTCATTTTAGAAGTAATTTTAGTGGCATTGGCGCCGCTAAGAAACTATGCACAAATGGCATGATGGAATAACTTGATAAAGTTGGACACAGTTAAACACCGTAAGTATTTGTAATAGTTTCAATGTCAGGGCAATGCCTGTCCAACAAAAAAGAGCATTTCCAATCTATTTTACCACACTGTAGTATCTGGCAATGCCACAGACAGATTACCTTAAACAATACTTTCAGTTGGCTTGCAAGCGTATTCCCCTAATTCCAGACTTATCTCTTTAGTCTTTACCAACAAACAATGAAACAAACAACTCCTGAGTCCTGATCCTTACTATCTAGACTTTTAGCACAAATATGGTGTAGGAATTGTTTGTAGGAACAGCAACAGTACAGTAGTTATGCTAAAGATCCTTGAGAGACATGGAATAAACCATGAGTTAATGAGGCTCAGAAATTCAAACAAGAAGCTGCGTTTTTACACTGGTAAAACACACTTGCCACTGAAGACTAAAAAATAAAGGCAACCGAGCAATGTGCTAGTGGACTAAGGAATGTGTTGTCCAGAGACACCCCCAGGATGTCAAGGGACCACAAACACAAACGAAGTTGTACTACTGGGTCCTAGGCTATACTATAATAATGGAAGGGAGTGGGAAATGGCAACCATTCTCACTCCCAAACCTGATACATCAGAATTATCAAAATAACATAAATAATGCAGTGATCTCTCTCCAACATTCTGTGGTGCAGAAGGGGTGGAAATGATGTGATTGAACTATGCAGCCAAGAGTTCCATTTTAGCAGTTTAGCACTGAAAGTGCATGGAGGCACATACATAGTAGGTTACAGAATCATCAAAGTATATATAGGTCCAATTACTATAGAGATTTGTATTGTATAATCAAAAGGGACGCTAACCTCAAGGCGGGCATACGATGGCTCTGCCTCAACTGCCCGAGCTCCCTCGCTGCCACAGATGGTGGTCGCTCCTCTTCAACCGGAAGCGCCCCATTCCTCAAGAACCTCCCCCTAAGCAATCCCTGTGGAAGGCAGAGATTTCACAAACCGGCAAACATGGTATCACAGGTAAGTGGTTCGTGCAATGCAATGCCGCAAGTTCCCCACCTGGATGCGGTTGCGGCTGCGGCGAGGGAACTCGGACACGACATGGTACCCTGATATTCCCTGCAGCTCGCGCTGACGCTCCCTGGCCATCCGGCTGATGACATCCAATCTCGCCTGCCGGCCTCGTAGCCGAGGAGGCTCCCCTCGCCTGTCCCTGTCGGCGCCGGCAGCAGGCTCGTCCCTGCGCACACCCGCACGAGAGTCACGTGGCTGGCTGGCCATCTGCACCCACTCCCTTACGAGCCTGACCCTCTGCCTCTCCGTCTCGCCGAGCCACTCCCCGTTAGCTGTGGCTGCGGCGGCGGCGGCCGTTGGACTGTCGGCGGTGTCGGTGAGGCGTCGCGCGATCTGGCGCACGCGCTCGCGGTCACGGTCGGCGTTGTCCGGGGTGGGCTCGCGGTCGAAGGGGTGGGCGTCGGCGCGGCGGTGCTCGAGCTCGCGCCACATCTGCAGGAGCGAGGAGGGCGCGGCGGGGGAGGGCGCCTGCGGGCGCGGCGGCGGCGGCGTGGCGGGCGAGGAGAGGAGGAAGGAGGATGGGTCGAGGGTGGAGACCGGGTGGAGGCGCGCAAGCGCGAGGAGCTCGGCCTCGCGGTTGCGGCGCTCGACCTCGCGCTCCATGGAGGAGAGCACCTCCTCGGCCTGGCGCGCGACCCAGCGGCTGAGGAGGCGCGACTCCCGCCTCCGCCTGCGCGCCGCCGACGACTCGGCCTCGCCGTCGGGCTCATGGTCCGCGGCGCCTCCCCCCGCCGCGGCGGAGCAGGAGGAGGAGGAGGACGGGGGCGGGGAGAAGCAGCCGCCGAGGTGGTCGCAGACGAGGTCCTCGAGGTCGCGGCGGAAGTCGGCGGCGGCGCCCATGCGGTGGTGGTGGTGATGGTACTCGTCCATGGCGTCCTGTGTGTCGCAATAGATAGATAGATGGGGTGCCCGTGCCCGTGCCCTAACCCTAACGCGAGGAGCAGGGATTGGTGGGGAGATGGCTAATGCGGAGGCGACGGGGTGGGGATTAGGGCGGGGTTGGGGCCGCGGCGAGGAGGCGGCATTCGCGAGCGATTGGAGGTTGGATTGCGGGGAGCCAGAGCCGGAGCGGCGGCCACAGCCAGCCTCGGGGACCGGGGGTTGGAATGGAATGGAATGGATTGGGTGGGGAAGACGAGCAAGGAAGGAAGGGGGAGGAGAGGTGGAGACGCAACTCACGGAGGAAAGGAGAGAGAGAGAGAGATATTGAGCAAGCAAGGTGGAGAGAAGGAAGACGAAGAACAAAGCGATTTACTGTATTTTCTTTTTTCCTTTTAATTTCTTTTCTTTTTTGGTTGTTGCAAATTCGGTATCTCTTTCCTTCACTCAGGCCTTGTTTAGTTCGCAAAATTTTTTTGTTTTTAGACACTGTAGCAGCTGTATACGTAGTGTATAAATATATTTGAATTTTGGACAAAAAAACCCTGTGAAATTCATAAAGTCTAGCACGCGTATGAAATGGGGGTTGCGCCGCTAACGGATTTCTGGGAGAAACAGAGCGGAACGGAAGTGGATGGAGTTTCCGTCACGGCGTCACGTCATCGGCGGGGCCCACTCTGACACGTGGAATTGTCTGTTTCTTCCGGACAATCTCCCGCAACAGATGAGTCAGTCGTCTCGCCGACTCGCCCTCTTTGAGTGCAATAATGATTTTTAGAATCCAAAGTATTTTATATTGTCTATATGTTCTATTTGATTTTTACTATTATTTTTGGACGTAATGAATTTTGTAATTTTGAATTATGTGTTAGAAATCTGCTTGTTTGGATTGGATTACGATATTTCTAGACTTTTCTATCAGACTCTTAATAAAAATCCCCTACATCCAAGTGATGATTTAAGTTCTCCTTAGCAAAGCTTTTATAAGGCCTTGTTTAGTTCCTAAACAATTTTGCAAAAAAAATCAGATTACTTGTCACATTGAATTCTACGGCACATACATGGAGTATTAAATATTAATAAAAGAAATAACTAATTACACAGTTTACTTGTAATTTATGAGATGAATCTTTTGAGTCTAGTTAGTCCATAATTGGACAATATTTGTTAAATATAAACGAAATTGCTACAATATCTATTTTGCAACAAAAAATTAATACTAAACAAGGCCTAAGTGTTCCCTCTTCTCTTCAAAAAAAAACTTTTATAAATGTTTCTTCGTTGGCTTATAGAGCCTGTTCGCTTGGCAAAAAAACACGACTAAAAGTATCGTTCGTTGATTGATTGTTAGAGAAAAAATATTGCTGAATGGCTGACAAATTCGGTAGATAAGCTCAAGCAAACATGCTCACAACCTCTACCAATGACTTCTAAAACAAAAAAAAACAAATACAAAATAGTGAAATCAAATTAGTTTTAAGGCTACAAGCTGAAGCCACCAAAACGTAGTTCTTTCTTCGTTTTGGAGAAGTCCAAACCCTACACAAAAGGATCATCAATAAACATAACACTATGTTGTTCTCTTTGTCTTCCTATCTCTTGCGCACAAACAAATTCAGAAGCTCCCCCCCCCCCCCCCACCCCCCCCTCCCCCACTACCACCCCCCTACACACACTCCAACCACTACTTCACACAACACACAACAAATACAA
>Ga0182004_10002622_pt1 | contig 14086 bp, 15 predicted proteins | sample Sormic07211540_1_FD_120479 | JGI IMG/M metagenome (GOLD analysis project Ga0182004, IMG submission 120479) | Endophyte microbial communities from Sorghum bicolor roots, Mead, Nebraska, USA - 072115-40_1 MetaG | ecosystem: Host-associated > Plants > Roots > Unclassified | place: USA: Nebraska...
TAAGCTGGAAGATGGTTGTACCTAGGCAAAATTGGGCAAATTTTAGTCAATGCTACCGTCCGCCAAGTCCTCCACTAACCTAGGCAGAATCCTGCATACAGATATACACATTACATAAGGAGCAACTATATATAGTCCATTGCTTAACAAATACATCATCAGAGGAAATAAACACCAATGAGAGCAATTTAAATTGGTGTAAGCAAAATTCATTGCATCATTTTCAAATAGGAAAATCTAAGAAGCCATAGTACTGACATATGAACTAAATAACCACTGCCATAAATCAATCATCGAAATCCATTCTGAAGAGCACAACATAGATAAGTAGCAGAGATAAGTATATTAGCTTAACAACAATAGTGCTGCAACTGTATTCAAATGAACCACTGATTCGCCACTCAAATATGAAAGATGATACAATTTTTTTCTAATAGCATCAAACTATGAAAGGCCGTAGGTAAATCACTAAGTATCATGTATTATTTTTGGCCTCTTTGTGTCCAGTTTCTTTTTTTTATCTGATACTATCACAAACATAAGAGAAATCTAACTCAATAAATCAATTGAGATTGGCTAGAAAATGGACTTAACCTTTTTTTTGCATATATTTCTGTAGTAGTCGTAAATATATCCAATATTGCAAACCTTCAGTACTTTAGCAAGGTATCCCCCAAGTTGACATCTTCGACTACACTGGCGGCTGGCCTTTCAGCACAGGCCAATCTCTAGAGAGGTATCTAGCTGTGTTTATGAAGTCTGCGCATTGCATAGCAACCAAAAAAATGAGAAGCACAATTATCAAGAGGAAAAGAAGAAAACATAGGGAAGCAAGGAAAACAAAGATGGAATAGCATGGGAACCTAAACAGAACTATCAATAGACCACCTGAACCTTGTAACTTATTTTCCATTAGGAATTGATGAATGAATTAAGTAGAAAGCACTAAAAAGAACCATGCGGGGAGAGCGGGTGGTGGGCCGCGGCCGGTGGTTGCCAGCACGTTGCGCCGTTTGGCAGCCGCAACCTGCACACCGGCCAATGCGCGTTCGTGAATCGTGAGGGAAGGGGATCTAGGAGACGCACCGAGCTGAGCCGCCGCTGTTGCCGCCACCGACGAGGAAGACGCAGTTAGGGTTTCGTGGAGCGCCCGTGGATCACCGAGAGGAGGCAACGCAGGGGGGAAGCCGTGGCGGGGGGCCACCGGCGGAGCCTAGCCGCGCTGCTCCATTGCTGGGGCGGCCACCGGCCGAGCGCCGCGTGCCGAAGTCGCCGCCGCTCCACCTGCGTCGGGAGAAAGAGCGAGAGAGGTGGGAAAAGGAGAGAGAGAGGAGGAGAGGAGGAGAAGCACCTGAAAGCTGAAGCTGAAGCGCGTATATATTCTTTTGGTGGGATTCTGATGAGAAGCAAAAAAACAACGGCGAAGCTCGAGAAGCCAGGCAGAAGCCCAAGAAGCCGTTCCAAACGAGAAGCCGCTCCAGACGATCACAGCCACACGATCGAAGATCAAACGGCTGAAAAAAAATCGGGTGACGTGGACCCTGCTTCTCCCTAGAAGCTGTCGGATGGTTTAGGGGAGAATGCATTTTTTTTATCCCCTTGATAGGAAAATCAATAATGCCCGGAATTCGTGAGAATAGTAGCAGAGGAAAAGGAAACTGATCAAAATCATTCCAAGAGGTCCAACTCGAAATCGAAATAGATATAAACCCCATGTAACTATCTGGCGCTGCTCTCGCTCCTCTCATCCTGTCATCCACCATATTGTTCTGTAAATTCTTTTTGATTGGCAATTTAGAATGCCTGCCTGAGGAAATACTACCTCAATTCCAAAAAGAATGTAATTTTAGGTTTGGATTGAATCAAATGTCTTTAGTTGTGCTAACTTTATAGAAAAACTTCACTTTTTTAGAATTGTAGGGCAATGCCCCAGTAGAAAAAGTTCACTTGTTTTTGAATTATTTTGATGTAAAATTCGAGATACCCCTCTCATGACTCCTACATTAATCCCTTCGCCCACCAATATAAAAACTTTTGAGATTTATAGGATATAAGTTATGTTGACCAAAAAAAAAAAATCTTTGACACCCCTCATTAAAAAGCAACGAAACTACTTCTGGATTGACATAATTAATACTTGGGCCATCAAATCTTCATTTGATATTCATAAATTCTTATATTTGTGGACATTTTTTGAGACTAGAAGTAGTTCTTATTTTTTAGAATGTATGACCTAATTCTAGTAGTCTTTTTTTTTACTTTCTCTACTTCTAAAGTGCAATCATTACATGCTAAAATAGTTTTTGATAAGAGTAAATTTGTAATTTTTAAGTAACATTGATCTCCTTCAAGGATTATAAAATATACTTATTTTTGAGACGGGAAGTATAACTTTAAAACTCTATTTTAAACCCTAGTGCGTACAATACGCTAGGCAGGGCCAGCTCTAAGGGAGGGGCAGACAGTGCGACGGTCGTGGGCCCATGGAGCTTGGGAGCCCAAGATCATATAGGTAATTAGTACATATAATTTTTTATTTGACATAATAAACATTCGAAGGTCCAAGACAAACCAGCGAAAGCCATAGATAGCTCTTCCTTTCAGTCCTATTCTACATAACGGTGAGGACAGTGGATAACAAACACACATGCCATCACAGTAAGCAACACGCCAGCAGCCATGATCAATTAGTATTTTCCTTTTTTTCTTATTTGTTTTGTGTATGCGCTATGCTTGTATAGTGCTAAGACCTAGGATTATAAATTTATAATTCACTATATTTGTCTAAATATATTAGATTAGATGTTGTCTAAGAAATATTTGTCAGGTACTCAAAAAAGGAAAAAGAAAAGAAAACAAGAAGACCAAAGTATTGTTATGTTTTATGAATTATACATATATTACAATGTAATTTTTATTATATATTAGTTGAACGAGCCCTTATCTTCATACTTGTCCAAGGACCCTTAAAATTATAGAGCCGGCCCTGACGCTAGGCAAAACATATTCTCCTTTCTTTTCGCCAAAGTCCCCCTTTATATCTCCTACTATGTGTAAGATGATCTTATTCTATGTTGCACCACTTTTCTCAAGAAAAATATGCTAGTGACGCCCTCTTGCTAACATGGCCTCTACAATATTTTCATCGCTGAATAAATCAATTTGTGTTGTTATATGATGTTAATTTTTTCCATATGGCCAAATATATTAAAAATAATACAAATATTACAATGACAAATAAGTATATTTATATTTATTTTTATAGGTATTAAATTTAGCTTCATAAATCTTCATGCTCTTTTTTACAAACTGACTAAAACTTAAAAGTATTTAGCTTAAGATAAATCTAGAAATTAAGGGGACGGAGGTAGTAGCTTCCTAAGTCCTGTCTTTTTTTTAGTTCAAGTCTTAATCCGGTCGTTGACCATTTCCCTCAGGTCTCCGTCTTGATGGCCCTATTACGGCCTTGTTTAGTTCTGAAAAAATTTCGGATTACTGTAGCACTTTCGTTTGTTTGTGGCAAATATTATCCAATCATGAACTAACTAGGATCAAAAGATGCGTCTCGTAATTTACAGACAAACTGTGTAATTAGTTTTTATTTTCGTCTATATTTAATGCTTCATGCATGTGCCGCAAGATTCGATGTGACGGGAAATCTTGAAAATTTTTTGATTTCAGAGTGAACTAAACAAGGCCTCAGTCTCCAACTCTCCACTCCACGCTGGAGTCCCCACGGAGTAGGAGGGCCAAGAAATGGCGACCCCAGTGCGATCGGCGGCCGCACCCCGCCGCCTCGTTCCGTCGATACCTCCGGCGAGCTCCGGACATGTTCAACAACTGGCGTGCTTCGGTACCCGAACCGAGCCTTGCGGTGCCCGAGGGTTGTCAATGGTGGTCGCCGACTCCACCCGCCGTCGGGCCAAGTTAGGGGACGGCGGGGACGGCGTCCTCGGGGCGTCTGTTCTCGGAGGGCTCGGGATGGCGGGATTGGGGGATCAGCTGAGCGTGGTGATGAAGTTCGGAGGGTCCTCAGTGGCGTCCGCCGCGAGGATGGCGGAGGTGGCTGGCCTCATCTTGACGTTCCCCGAGGAGCGCCCCGTCGTCGTGCTCTCTGCCATGGGGAAAACCACCAACAACCTTCTCCTTGTACTGATCGCTCTGCACTGCTCTTGATTGATCTTCTTCAGACTTTTATTTAGCTCTGTGCAATCTTTCTTTGCTTTGCCTGCATAATTCACTGGTTGAATGCATCAAGAAGAATCTTCAGTCACCTAAAGTAAACTGTTCATCCTTTTTTTTTCTTTTTTGGTAATGATTAGCAATCTAGTCGTGAATCTATAGGCCTTGATAGATGCTTGGTGAAAAATCTGTGTTGTTTGCTGCTGTGGTGCATAAAGAATGGCTACAAACAAGGATTAAGTTTACTAAAATACTGAACCTTTATCCATGGTATGCTGTTTGCAATGTATAAGAAATATTTGAGCAAAAGGAAGCCGTGAGTTATTTTAATCGTTGTTTCGTGTATACCCTAAAATTCATGGTATATGTGATCGTTTTTAGGCTGGAGAGAAGGCAGTGGGGTGTGGAGTGATCCACGTTTCTGAAATCGAAGAGTGGAACATGATCAAAGACCTACATATCAAGTATCCCACTTTATTTTTGAGCTGCTAACTATTAGAATACTTGCAATAATCTCAATTTATGTTGACTTGCTCGCTGTCAAACCAGGACAGTGGATGAACTGGGGCTTCCAAGATCTGTAATACAAGGTAAACCCACTACCTTATGTGACCACCTTCTGTATTTTTCGGCCTTTGTGTAACAACTGTGGACAAACTCTGTAGACATGCTGGATGAACTGGAGCAACTATTGAAAGGTATCGCTATGATGAAAGAGCTGACGCCTAGGACCAGTGACTACCTTGTTTCATTTGGAGAATGCATGTCCACCAGGATTTTTGCCGCTTATTTGAACAAAATTGGTGTCAAAGCACGGCAGGTACTTTTTGACTTCCTTGATTTGCACAGTGATGCAGTGAACTTTTCAGGTTATGAACTTATGAATACAGCAGCCTACAAAAATTTGCTATAGTATCCCTATGGTGGGGATGTCCTGAAATTTTGATTAGTCATTGATTTTTTTACTGTGTATGCAGTACATGTTCTCAAGTCTCAATTCATTATGTTAGTTGCTTGCCGCTAGTATTCTGCGGAAATTTTATATTTCGATAATGATTCATTCATTGATCTTTTTCTTTGTGTGCAGAAAAGGTTCTTAGTTTTTTTTTAGATTTTGTGATTAATTGGATACTTCCATATACTTATAACCTTTTAGATAATGGAGATAACCTCCGCCCTCTGCACCAACCAGGGTTACAAACACCATTTTATCCTTTAAAATGTGGACAACAGGATTTGAACCCTTATAGTGGAGTCATACACCCACAACTCAATTGAGTGTTCGACTACAATCTGCAGTTCCCTTTATTTAATGTCTCAATTTGATACAGGGACCTATAATGGTAACCAGCCTAGCTGCAAATCCCCAGTGTATCCATATACACCCAAAGTCTTGTGCATTATGCAATGATGTGAACTCACGTCAATTATTAATTTTATTTTGAAATTCTTGTGCAGTATGACGCATTTGATATTGGTTTCATGACGACTGATGAATTTGGTAATGCGGATATCTTAGAAGCAACCTATCCTGCTGTTGCAAAGAGACTTCATGGGGACTGGATACTGGATCCAGCGATACCTGTTGTTACTGGATTCCTTGGGAAGGTATCCCATCAACAAATAATTTCTTCATCCATGAGGCAACTTGTTTATTGCAACTGCCATCACTTGCAGGGCTGGAAATCGGGTGCTGTAACTACTTTAGGCCGAGGTGGTAGTGACTTGACTGCTACAACCATTGGTAAAGCCTTGGGACTGAGAGAAATTCAGGTCTATGTTTAGTCTGAATAGATATTGAATAAACCATATTTTTCTTTCTGAGGAAAAAAGTTGAGACACCAGTTGATGCTAATCACTAAGGCATGTGCATTTCATGAAAATTGTTGCTTATCCCCATACATTGCGTATTTGGTCTGAAAGCATACTGCGCCTGTGATAGGTATGGAAAGATGTTGATGGTGTACTGACTTGTGATCCAAATATCTACCCACATGCAAAGACTGTTCCATACTTAACATTTGAAGAGGCTACAGAACTTGCTTATTTTGGTGCCCAGGTATTCAATCATTTTGAGTGAAGAATCAAAAATTATCTATCTTGGATTGTTAAAAGGGGCTATGACGGTTGGCATGCAATGATTCGTTTTTTATCACTAATGATTCTTTCTACAAATTATATTTTGAATGCTCAAGAAAATAGTTTTGGAACTAAACAACAATCATGTTGGGTACAGGATATTTCATGTTTATTGAGGTTTTCAGGACTTGAACCCTGATAGTGTGGCCAGGCTGCTTCTCAGTGAATAAAAGGATCTTTTACTTTCATAATTTTGAAAAACGAAAGACTCTTTAGTGCATTACTAGGGGTTCAGTAGATAAACCTCTGTTCCTTTTTTTACCTTTTAAAGCTATACTGATTGTTGCTTGGCATATGCTTTACTAATCATCATGAATTGAACATATAGCTCATGATGTCAGTCTTATTCGCTCTGCTGAAAAGAAATGAGAAATTTAGGTTCATTATTGTGGACTGTGCACTCCAATGCAGGTTTTGCATCCACAATCAATGAGACCTGCTAGAGAAGGTGATATTCCAGTTAGGGTTAAGAATTCATACAACCCTAAAGCTCCAGGCACCCTTATTACCAAACAAAGAGACATGGATAAGGTCTGCAGTAGATAACTTTAATTATGTCCTGGCATCATCCGCTTGGCTTTCAAGGCATTGATTTTTTGCCCCTCTTTTCCACTACTAGGTTGTACTAACTAGCATAGTGCTCAAGTCAAATGTCACTATGTTGGATATCGTGAGCACTCGGATGCTTGGTCAGTATGGTTTTCTGGCAAGGGTATGTTGAGCACTGAGCCATTTTGTTTACTCATATTTCATTATTCTGACCGCTGTATGTATGACCTTGAGCAGGTATTTGCTATATTTGAAGATCTAGGTATATCTGTGGATTGTGTTGCTACCAGTGAAGTCAGTGTTTCTGTGTCACTTGATCCATCAAAGATTTGGAGTAGGGAACTGATACAACAGGCAAGGATTTCCATCTACATGCTCAATGACAAGTAGCTTTACTCTTGCTACATTTCATTCCTTCATAGTATGAGCAAGTAAAAGCACAAGAGAAATTGTTTTAGTGACTTGATAGTCCATGCCTGAACATTTCCCAGAGAAAAGTTTTTGTTCTAATTCTCTGCACTTCAACATTTTTAAAAATCTTTCAGGAACTTGACAATGTAGTTGAAGAGCTAAGTAGAAGTAGTTCAAGAGCTAGCAAGTAGAAGCACAACTGCACAAGAGAGATTTTTCCAAATGACTTGATAGTCCATGGCTGAACATTTCCATGAGAAATTTTTTATTGTAGTTCTCTGCGCTTCACCACTGTTCAAAATCTTTCAGGAACTTGACAATGTAGTTGAAGAGCTTGAGAAAATAGCAATCGTTCATCTACTTCAGCAGAGGGCAATAATTTCGCTTATCGGAAATGTGCGGCAAATGTCTCTTATACTAGAAAAGGTATAACGCTTTGTACATTCAATATTTCTTCTTCGGATTTTCCTCTCTCATGTTCTTTTCATTGGATAATAACCATTTAATAAATCTTCAGACCGGACATGTGCTGAGGAAAAGTGGGGTCAATGTTCAGATGATCTCGCAAGGAGCGTCCAAGGTACTCCCTCGCTCACCAGAGTCATCATAGCATATACCAAATGAGTAACTATGTGTCTGTTGCATTCGTGATTATCATTCACAACATCTATCGTCAACGCAGAACCCAATTGTTGTTTGCCGTATGTTTCTGGCTCCGACATTTACCGTGCCTTACATCCTGAGCAGGTTAACATGTCGCTGATAGTCCATGACAGCGAGGCAAAGGCACTCGTAGAAGCCCTTCATCAAGCGTTCTTTCAAGACGATGTCCTGGCGCAAGTCGAAGTGGAGAACCTACTCGTGGGCTGATCGACGTAGGTTGTTTTGTCTCTAGGCATGTTATCTCAACAACGGCTTGAACCTATCTTTTGCATCAAAAGTATTTGTCTTTCCAGCTTCCCAGCGAATGACTGCAAGACTTTGCGTTTCTTGTTTCCAAACCTGGTTGCAGACACCAGGGAACACCGACTGTCAGCAAGATGGCAAGCCTTTGATATAGTAATTCCAAGTTTCCAATTGCCTCTAATCCAAATTTGTAAGGTTTGCCTAAGGTTATGAGAACATTATTAATATCTGTAACACAAAATAGATATACTATGAAAATAAGTCTCATGACGAATAAACTCGGCGAAAGTTTACTCGATAGACGAAGAGAGCGGGAGTATCGATCAACCTTTATATAAACTCGGTGCTTGGGACAACGGGACAGCTCTCAACAGCTATAGATCTGAAGAAACAGTTTCACTCTTATTTTTTCTAACCAAACGCTCTTAGCTCTACCAACTTCAGATCTTTCAAAAACGTAGATCTAGCTCTGAGATTCATGGAATTCATAGGGCTCCTCAAGAGTGCTCCAAAAACTCTTGTTTTCAGAAATTCGTTAATTCTCAAAATCAAGTATTTCTCATCAACGACGGCAGCCAATAGTGCTCTGAAAACTCTAGTTTCAGAAATTCGTTATTTCTAGAAATTAAAGTATTTCTCGTCGATGATGGCAAGGTAGCTTGATGCGACTGTCTTATTAGTATTTTTCGAAATCCTGTACTCCCTTTGTCCTTATATATTTGTCGTCACGATTTGCGTACCGATTGATTCAATTTATATAAAATACATGCAATGTTTCTATCTTTAAATAATTTTTAATATATATTTAAGTAAAGTTGTTTCCTAGAAAACGAAAACGACATATATTTAGAAACAGAGAGACTAAAATTCCCATTGGTTAAAACTTGTACATATGGATGTGCAGCAAAGAAATTTTGGATTTGGGTCCAGGTGGAGTGGAGGTGGGCGGCAGACTCCGCTGCCCTGCTCGTCGATATCAGTGTCACAGAGCGAGATTGGCGCCTCCCCGTATCAGAGCAGAGCAGAGGCCGGTCAAGGAACATCGACCTGCTTGCCGGCGTCCGTTGTTCGCGGCGCGGATCCCGGCAGCCGTGCTCGCCTGCTTGCCGTTCCTCACCGCGCACGTGCTCGTGCTCGCCACGCCGGCCGGCGGCCACCGTCGCCGCCTACCCCAAACCAAAACCCAATGCTTATCGGGCCGTTTCTCCTTGCATAGGGACGGGTGCCCTGCCTGATTGGGTGGGATCCGACCTGACCCGACCCGACCCGACCCGACCCGCTCGCTCCTTAAACCCTTGTCGTCGCGTAGCTTTCTCCCCAGCTCCAACTCCCGCTTCTCGCCCACACCAATGGACTCGACGCCGCCGCCGCCGATTCGCCGGGAGGCGTGGGAGGGCTGCAGCGTCCTCCTCGACATCAATGACGGCGACCGCCTAGCCTTCTTCCGCCTCACCCCCGGAGCGTCAGTCCTACCCTCCCTCCCTCAGTCCGTCTCCCTGACTTCGCTACTCCCCTCCCCCTTGGAACCAACCCTTTGTGTGCGCGCAGGACGGTGAAGATTGGGAACAAGACCTGCTCGCTGCAGCCGCTCGTGGGGCGCCCCTTTGGCTCTCTCTTCCGCCTCGGCGCCGACGGACTCGTCCCCTGCGCCGCTGGTGACGCCACATCTCGTGGTAAGGATAGATTCTGATTCGGATCCTCTATCGAGCTTAGTTGCCAGCTCGAGGCTAAACCTTTCGGCTCAGCTGGTTCTATTCTCTTACTACTTTTAAAGCTCAAGCTTTTTTCTACCTTCATTCAGTTTGTACTTTTCAACTAAAAACATAACAGAGGCACGTTTATTGTTCATAGTTAATCAGCTAATGAACCTCATCCAAGCTCTGAAACTTGCTGTTCCATTACGCCATTATGTAAAATGTGCCTGATTGATGAAAGCCTATTTTTTTGTTCCTAGTTTCCTACAGACAAATCACTTTGTCCTTTTTTTTTATTATATAACAAAAGATAAGCATCGTTCTGCAATGATTCTTACTGTCGTGGTTAACTAATACCTCTCTATATTATTGTTGCTTTTTCACTATCAAATTTTTGTAACAATGACTCATTTATCTAGATCATAACACACGAGATGGTGCCGATGGCCAAACACAGGATGAAACCAGAGACAATAGGTCTCTGGTTGATAATAATACGGCTCAAAATTTATCTAGCGATGACATAGAGGCAATGAAGAGGTGAGATTCTCATCATATTTGTTTTTTATTGAATATAAGCTATTGTCTGTTCTCTTTTCCCTGTGATTTACATCCAAATTTATATGCAATTTGATTTTCCAAAACAGGGATGGTGCAACCGGTGATGAGATTGTGGAAGCTTTAATAGCAAATAGCTCAACATTTGGAAATAAAACTGTGTTCTCGCAGGTTAGTACAATAATTTATTAACTCTATTATCTTCGGTCTCTTGGAGTTTCAAATTTGTTGATTATTGATTTAATTAAATCATTTTGGTTGTAGGAGAAGTACAAGTTAAAGAAACAAAAGAAATATGCACCTAAAGTTCTTTTGCGACGCCCTTCTGCTCGAAGGTACCTTTCTAGTTTCTAGTAGTATGTTTGCAGTCTGCAAATATGTCGAGTTATTTTTGAGATGTGTACCCTTAATTTACATTGGTGTACTTTTGACATGAGTTCATGTATGCAACCAGATATGAATCTTTATGCTTTCGCTATAGTTATTTTCTCAATGCCTTCTCTACAAGAGATAAAAGGAACATGGTGATTTTTATATTACTATTGATATGTTCGATTATATTTTAAAAGGTGTCATGCAACATGTTGAGTAAAGAGTGTGCGTAGAGACCAGACTGAGAGTCCAAGAATGCAAGTGAAACTATTCTAGCCTTTCACACGTGAAGTCAGCATGTCCAATACTGTTGTTTCAATATTTTATTGTGTCTCCACTTAACTGAAATGAATGATATTGTCTTCTTTGGAGAACAATGTATTTTGTGGCAGATAATAGTTACAATGCCAATTAGCTCGTTAGCAAGAGTGAAGGATCAGGAACATTTGTAATAGAAATATTTGTTTTCCATATTTTTGTTGTGAAGCCTTGCACTACCAAGTGTTACCTATTAGGTTAGATTTGGCTTGATCTATCTGATTTTTTGGGTTTATTTTGTAATATTCTACTATAACTCATAATTTGGCATAGCACAAGCCTTTTGAAATTTGATTGCTGGATCATTTCATTTGCAGCATTTGCGAGACATACTTCAAGAAAACTCCAGCTCGTATAGGGTAATTTTTTTCTTCATTAGTTCTTTGGCAAGTGGCATCTGTTGTTTTGGTTCAGTCCTCATATATTTTTGCTTTTGCTTAATTTTTACTACTCTCAATCACTTTATAAAGTTTATACTCTTCTTTCTTTGGTTATTAGGTTTATGCGAGTTGACACACTATCTCTCTTGTTGTCTATGGCAAATATTGGTGCGTATTCAGATGTGCTTGTTGTTGATATGGTTGGAGGTTTAGTTGTTGGAGCTGTTGCTGAACGTTTAGGAGGTAAAATATATTTCTATTTTACTTTACTACTAGTTCAATAGGATTAAACTTAATTTAATGGATGTTACCGAATTAAATACAATTAAGCTCTATTGGCTACATGCAGATGCTAAATGTTCCACTTCATACCTTTTCCCTGAAACACACTATTGTTTACATAGTTATGATCGGCTAGAAGCCGCCAGGATTTTTGGTGGAGTTTGCTTTATGACAGTTTGATCTATGTTGTCAGTATGAGGAATAAGGAAGCCAATAAATAAAAAATTATATGCATGTGAACACTAAAATGTGCAAGTTGCACTACTTGTTTCCACGAAGTGCAAGCTATAGTCATTCAATATGTAAGTCTTAAGTGCCTGGCGACTGCCATTGTGCCTAAGTGCCAACGTCCAGTATTCATCTTTTTTTAATATATATATATATATATATATATATATATATATATATAGGGTGAGGTTTTTTTACACGTGCGTGTAACTACTCCGACCTGGAGTATACCCACGCGAGGGTGATCGGGCGGGGTGGACGTAGGTAATAGAGACGTCGGGTGCAGTTACCTCCCTTAACGGGTTTAGCTGGAATCCAACTAGATCCAATCATACGGCATGCAACTAACAGATCGATCTCATCGATTTAAATAATATATTTTCAGTTTTGTTGCCGTCATTCGAGTCTTTTGGATTAATCAATTAAACATTTATTGTGGCGCATATATATCTAGTTTTCACGTGTATGCGCTGAGAGTAAGGGTACATACGCATATATACATAGTTGTTTTCATGTGTATGTGCTAAGAGTATGAGTACATACTTTATATATATCTAGTTTTTACGTATATGTATTGAGAGTAGAGTATATACATATACATGTACTAGAGTATGAGCGTATAGCTATTTTTGAAGGAAATATATGCATATAGAGTATGAGTAACATTTTCCATCGAGTATACAGGCCAGGAAAGTATGTACATATACTCTGGCGTATATTAATTTTTAAATGGACTTTTCTATGAGTATATACGGAGTACATGGAAAATTTGTTAACTTTAGCCGCTGTTGATTTAAAAATAATGTATGTATATTTCATACTTAAAAGGCAAAATGGAATATCTTTGCATACACTTATTGATGATTGTATGATTACATACAAGAAAAAGGAGTATTCATGCATACATATCCATAATGAGTATGCTTACGAGCCTCAATACAGGTGTCGTAGCTAGCGAGCCTCTTCGTTTATAATTGAAATTGACAATAGAGTATATTGATATACTAGTTCTCAGAAGGATGTACATATGCGTCCGTATAATAAGTATATGTATATACTTTTTTTAATCATAGAAAGTACAATGGATACTGTAGTCTTGAAATTGACAGAGTATGTATTCATACCAGTTTTCAGAAGGACGTACATGTGTTTATAGATGAAGTATATGTATATACATTTTTAATCATAAACAATACAACTAATATTCTAATTGTAGCAAGTATGAACTGATACTCTAATCCATGAAGAAGTATTCAACAATACATAAATAGAAAACATGCAGAAGGACAACCGTGAAGAACATGCCCTGCGCTGCACCCTGTACATGCAAGATGGAGAAAAAAATCCGCTGAATCCAAAACCAACCAACCAACCAAGATTAGCAACTAATCGTTGTATATAAATTGGATCCGCCACCAGCCCCTGCAAACAATAGACCAAGATCCCCTTCCCTCGTCAATCAACAACACAACAGACTTGGTTTGGCAGTCAGGAGTCAGGACTGGATCGACAGCATGGGAGGGCACCGGGGCTGTCTCCGCCGGTTTGGGGCCGGGGAACGGCCGGAGTTGATAGCGATCTCATGGTGACGAGGCACACCTGGAGAAGTCGTGTTGTCCTTGCATCTTGGAATCCACCGATGTGCTAGTGTGGGGCGATAGCTTCGACGGTGGAAGCACCATCGTCGTGGGGTGCGCCAATGGGAAGAGGCCGAAGTTCGATGCCCCCGCCGAGTGTGCGGGAGGAGCTGCCACCGATGCTACTTGGAGTGCGCCGATGGGAAGAGGCCGAAGTTCGAGCGCGGTGGATGCTGTAGCCGCCGCCTCCATCTGGATGCGGATGGGAAGGAGAGAGATGATTATGGTCAGAGTTATATATGTGGTTGGATTAACGGGTCCGCTCTTTTAACCCGTTAATAACAAACCTACCACCGAGTGTAACCATAGATGAACGACTCCTTACGTCACGTGCGTTGTTACGGGGCGCGAGTAGCTACACGTACGTGTAGAAAGGAATTTCCCTATATATATATATATATATATATATATATATATATATATATATATA
>Ga0182004_10002623_pt1 | contig 14085 bp, 17 predicted proteins | sample Sormic07211540_1_FD_120479 | JGI IMG/M metagenome (GOLD analysis project Ga0182004, IMG submission 120479) | Endophyte microbial communities from Sorghum bicolor roots, Mead, Nebraska, USA - 072115-40_1 MetaG | ecosystem: Host-associated > Plants > Roots > Unclassified | place: USA: Nebraska...
AAAAAATGTGTATTTCGAATCATGTTCTAGGGGGTGGGGGACTACGAATGCGGTTTTTTCTGTCTTTAAGGACACATGTCCTCACCCTCCTACTCATTGGATTCGCTTTGAGAAGTGTGCAAATACACATCTTAAAACAATTTTGCATTGAGATGTATATTTGCATACTTCTCAAAACGAATCTAATGGAGAAGAGAGTTATCAAAACGAATCTAATGGAGGAGAGAGTGAGAGCACATGTTTTGAAGGCAAAATAAATTTTACCGGGGACTACGATTCCCACCCAGTTTGAACCTAACCTGGGAAAGCTAAAACTGGGCCTTGGCAGCCCGACCATAATTTTTTTTGAATCTTGAACAAACATCTCTTCTCGTGGCATGCAGATACCGTACAACTATACTAGCTGGACGGCTGGTGTCATCAGCTGTTGTGGCTCGTGAGAGAGGCGAATCAAGGGGTGGTAGCTGCGGCTGCACAAACGCCAGCCGAATAGGGCCTTGTTTAGTTCCAAAATTTTTGGCAAAATGAGCACTGTAGCAATTTCGTTTGTATTTGACAAATATTGTTCAATCATGGACTAACTAGGCTCAAAAGATTCGTCTCTTCAATTCCGACTAATCTGTGCAATTAGTTTTTATTTTTATCTATATTTAATACTTCATGTATACGTCTAAAGATTCGATGTGACGGGGAATCTGAAACATTTTGCAAAATTTTTGGGGACTAAACAAGGCCTAGGCCGAGAAAATTTTGTAGTGTCCAGGGACGATACGCAAAGTTTCCCGTACGGAACACAGGGGTGGTCTGGTGCCGTTCGGTCAGCCCGGCCCAAATAAAATTAGCCAAGATTCAACCCGACCCGACGCAAGATCAGTGTAGAGTCCAGTTGTGGTTTGCGAGCGAAATATGCCAACTGCGAGCGAAATGTGCCACGAATCCAACCGCCCCGAGGCCCCGAACGCGAAAAGGCCGAGCAATCGCAAAGCAAAGGTACCACGCGCGCTGCGAGCGCAGGCAGACAGGCACAGAGCGCGCAGCACGGCACCGCCACATCGGAGTCCCCGCGCGTAGCCGGTGCACTACCGGGCGGACCTGGTCCTGGAGCACCAAGCCACCAAGCAGACCAGACGGCAGTGCTGGCGCCAGCTGGTGCACGAGCGCCGAGCCCACTGTTACTGGCGCGACCAAACCCTAGGCGCGGGCGCCGCTCCGTCTCCTCTCTCTCCTCCTATAACCACCTCCCACCCCCATCGCCTCGCCCTCTCGTTGAGAGAGTCGTCCCCCCCCCGCGTGCTCTCCGCCTGCGGCCTCTTGTATCCCGCAAACCAAAAACTACCAAAAAAATTAGAAATCCCCAAATCCGCGAGATCTATCAGTATCGAGCGAGTTACCAATCCGATTGCTAGGGTTTAGTTTCCGAAAAAAAAATCTGAAAAAAATTTCTGGTCGAGGCGATGGCGGCGCAAGTGGCGGCGGCGGCGGCGTCGGTGGCGGTGGCGGTGCCGAATGGGAGCCCGGGCGCTGTCCCCGCGGTGGTTTCACCGGGAGCGGTCGGCGTCGGCGTCGGCGTGGCGCAGCCGCTCCCGACCACGTCGCTCTACGTGGGCGACCTGGAGGGCTCCGTCTCGGACTCGCAGCTGTACGAGCTCTTCAGCCAGGCCGGGCAGGTGGTGTCGGTGCGCGTCTGCAGGGACGTCACCTCGCGCCGCTCGCTCGGATACGCCTACGTCAACTTCAGCAACCCCTTGGATGGTATGGTTGCGATCTCCTCGTGGGGGCCTTCCTTTCTATCTTGTTGATTCATCAGGGTGGGTGGATTCGTCGACATGTGGGCGTTGTTGGATAGGGGCCTGATCAGATTGGGCTAGGTTTGGGTGAAATATGACACGATAATTCTGATGGCATCTGTAAAGTGCACGTTACAAGTGATCCCCTCAGTAGGTACTTGGTTGGTGGTGGATTGATTGTGTTTGTTAATTTTGGTAATGTTGAATAATTCATTCTGTCAGAAGTGGATGTCTTGCCTGGTGCAATGCCCCTGGGATTTATTATTTTAGGTATATCCGTAAAGGGTGATTTTGTCACCTAGATTCCTTTGGTTTGATACAAGGGGAGAATATGGGCGGCTGGCAATTAGTTTTCTTATATCCTAGGGCCTTGTGATATGGTATAATTATAGACTATGGGGTTTAAGACAGCCTTGCTTAAAATTTTTCTTCAAGTTTTGTTTGCTGTGTTTACAAGGTAATTATGGACCTGTGTATGCTGTATGCTGGAAAAAATTATACCTTTCTAATCTGATGGATTTTGTTGTCCTAAGTCCTATACAGCTGGCCTTGAGGTGTTTTCTTAACTGATGTTAGATTACGTAGACATAATAGGAATGTAACAGCCCTAATCAAATACATAGGGCGTGTTTGGTTGGCAGCCAAAACACATCATGCCTAAACTGCGGCTGCCACACCAACCAAAGCTGCTGTTTGGTTCTTGTCCATGTTTTGGCCATCACAGACTTTTCTCTTGTCGATTTGCTGCTCCTGCTCGTCGTCTAGTGTGATGCGGTGGCGCCACATCGGGCGTGGCTGTGGCGTGGCCAACGCTGGCTGGGGACCAAGCAGCTCCCTAGAGGCATGTTTGGTTCTTGGTTGAGCTTTTGGCCTCGCCGTGCCTGGCTAGGAATCCTGTGGAAGCGCGCCCTTGGTTCCAGGCAAGCTGTCCTTGGGTTCTGTGCTGGTGAATTGTTTGGCTTGCCACGGTAAGATAGTGATTTTGGCTTTCCTGGTTTGGCAAGGCGAGGCTCACTCATGTGGTTGAGTACAGGCAAAACTATCCATGAAACGAACACACCCTAAAGTTCACTTGGCTTTGGCTATGTCCCTAACCTTAGATAAGACGAAGAACACTCTTGAAATTCTGAGGGTTTAGTTCAAATTCAACAATGCCATAGTGTTTAGTTCAAATTCAACAATGCCATAGGGTTTAGTTCAAATTCAACAATGAAATTCTGAGCCCTTAAAAGAGTATAAGGTGCAGCATAGTGGAAAATGGGCCTAAAGGAAGACAATGGGTAACTGAGCTAAATATATGGTTTACAGTGGAGTTACTGTTTAGTTCTGGTGTCTTACCTCGCTGTATCATACACCATAAAGCTTGTTTGTGTCATTTACTATTGTAATTTGCCTATTGGTACTTCTTATCTTAGTATCAAAAAGGCTTGCGATGTCTGATTAACTATTCCATTTTACAGCTGCAAGAGCATTGGAAGTGCTGAACTTTGCTGTTCTTAACAACAAGCCTATCAGGGTGATGTATTCAAACCGTGACCCAAGCAGCCGTAGGAGTGGATCTGCTAACATTTTCATAAAGGTATTTGATCATCTAGTAGTTTCTAACTTTATATAGTCAACATTGTCATCCAAGAATAATCTGCTTGGTTAATGACTTATTATTTTGTCTTTTCTCCAGAATCTTGACAAGACAATAGACAATAAAACCCTTCATGAGACCTTTTCTTCATTTGGAACCATTCTCTCATGTAAGGTAGCCATGGATGAAGCAGGCCAATCCAAAGGCTTTGGTTTTGTTCAGTATGAAAAAGAAGAAGCTGCACAGAATGCTATAAAAAGTCTAAACGGGATGCTTATAAATGATAAGCCTGTTTTTGTTGGACCTTTTCTTCGCAAGCAAGAAAGAGATCATTCTTTTGACAAGACAAAATTTAACAATGTCTTTGTGAAAAATTTGTCCGAGTCTACCACAAAGGAAGATTTACTCAAAGTATTTGGTGAATATGGGAGTATTACAAGTGCTGTTGTAATGATTGGCATGGATGGTAAATCAAGGTGCTTTGGTTTCATCAATTTTGAGAATCCAGATGCAGCTTCCCGTGCTGTTCAGGAACTTAATGGTAAGAAGATAAATGACAAAGAGTGGTATGTTGGAAGAGCTCAGAAGAAGTCAGAAAGAGAGATGGAACTAAAAAGGAGATTTGAGCAAAGCTTGAAAGATGCTGCTGACAAATATCAAGGACTGAACTTGTACCTCAAGAACTTGGATGATAGCATTGGAGATGATCAACTTCGTGAGTTGTTCTCCAACTTTGGCAAAATTACTTCGTACAAGGTGATTTGATCAACTTTTACGCTTTGCCATCATCATTTCCCTTCTCTTTTACCTCTTGTCTTTTGATGGTATGTGCTGACTAACTATATTTGTGAAATAGGTGATGCGTGACCAAAATGGTCTCAGCAAAGGCTCTGGATTTGTTGCTTTCTCAACTCGTGAGGAAGCATCTCAGGCTGTAAGTTCACTTCCTGAAGTTTGCATTATCTATTTTATCTGTCACATGTGGTTGACATATTTTTCTTTTCTTTACAGTTAACTGAAATGAATGGCAAAATGATATCTGGAAAACCATTGTATGTTGCATTTGCACAGCGCAAAGAAGATAGAAAAGCGATGTTGCAGGTAAGTGTCCTAACAGCTGAATTTCTTGTGGTAATATCAAATTTGAAAATAGTCATGAGTGTTTAGTGTTTACTATAGATTTGGTACATAAAATTATTAGCTTCTCATTGAAAGAAGAGGTATGAAGTGATTGTCTGTTTGTGATCTCGGACAATGTTGAAGCACCAAACAAATATTGACCTTATAAAGAATCACCTCTATTTCCAATATAATAGGTGTTCATCTTTTTTAACTTCAAAATGTAATATCTCCAGAAAAAAGCTCTTTTCGACCTTAAAATGTCTTCTGGAACTTTTTGAAGTAGACTTCAGAATCTAAACATTTTGTTTGGTCTAAAGGGGCATACTAGTGTGCATGGCTTAGGGTTTAGGGTTTTGGCCTCCTATTGTTCTGATAATGATGTCTTCTTTTGTACTAAACTCATTGATAAATGACCTGCTCTTGAAAATTATTTTCCTTGCGTAATATGTTAAAATATTTACAAAATTGTTGCAGTCTCAGACTATCTGTCATATTATTTTGCTGACATTTACAAATCCTATATTACCCAGGCACAGTTTTCTCAGATGCGCCCTGCAGTACCAATGACACCCACTTTAGCCCCACGGCTTCCAATGTACCCTCCTATGGCTCCTCAGCAACTCTTCTATGGACAAGCACCGCCAGCTATGATACCCCCTCAGGTACCATGAACACTCTTTTAACATTACCCTCAGATTAAATCCCTATCTACGTTTTTTTTTAAAAGCAATGCTGTGAGGATGGTCTTTCCCCTGGTGGTCATTTTTTTGTCTACAGCCTTTAAAACGCGAATATTCCCCTAAAAGAAGTCATTTAACATGAGAATTAGTAATTTTTGTGAAGATCAACCAGCACTGGTATTTGCAGCCTGGGTTAACAATTAACAATTTCTATCATATTCTGTGTGCTTAAAGGGGCATATGAAGCTTGTTGCACATAATGGTCCTCTCACCTTCAGTTGGTTAGCAACATGTGTCAATTGTTCATTATTTTTTCCTTGTATATGGCCTGTTTTATATTAATCCTAGTTTCGATGCAAGAAACAACTTGCAAATCTCTTCATTTGGCAACCAGTTTGTTATGGTAGTCCTGTTTTGTTCATGTTGCATGAAGCATTTTAATTATGTTAGCTAATGTGCTGAACTAAATGGATATTGATGGTATTTGCACTTTCTTCCAGCCAGGATTTGGTTTCCAGCAACAGCTTGTTCCAGGCATGAGGCCTGGTGGTCCCCATATGCCAAATTATTTCGTTCCGGTTGTCCAACAGGGCCAACAGGGTCCACGCCCAGGTATGAGGCGTGGAGCTGGAGCCCAGGGCCAGCAACCTGTGCCACCATTTCAGCAGCAGGTATTTTCCCATCAAATTTCCACAGTTATACTTGGGTGGTTAGGATGCTACTGTCACTGGAAAATGGTTAACATGGTAGAAAATTTGATTCACTTAGATTGTTAGCCAGTTATGTCCAGTCCTTTGTGGTGCTCATTTTCCACCATGCTTCCTTTTTCTCCCGACATCTACACCTTTGTGCTATCCGGTGGATGGGACAGTTCTGGCTATTGTTCCATGGGAGAGTGAAAATGAAGTGATGTATCTTGTTATGATTCTCAGATTGTTCCGCGCGGACGGATGTACCGTTATCCAACTGGTCGCAACATGCCTGAAGCTCCAGCGATGCCAGGGGTTGCTGGAGGTATGATCCAGGCATATGATATGGGAGGCTTCCCTGTGAGAGATGCAGCCGTATCACCGGCCGCCCAAATTGGGACTCTGACTTCTGCCCTTGCAAATGCTAATCCTGAGCAGCAAAGAACGGTATGTCCCTGTTTGGTGTCAACTTCTACTGCATAGTCAATAGTATCTAGAACTTGGTTTTCAGTTGATTGGTTTATCATCCGTTTTGACCTTAAAATATCAAGTTAACTTGGATCTGTATTGTGGTGTAGTACTGCAGTAGCCTTTCTGCTTCTGCTGATTGTTTTGTATAGGTTTAAAAACATTAACAGCTACTGCATTGATACTTTTTTTATCCTATAATGTTAATTCTTTTTTGCTTATCATGAACATTTTGTTTTTCATCTAGATACTTGGTGAAAATCTATACCCACTGGTTGAGCAACTGGAACCAAACCAAGCAGCAAAGGTCACTGGAATGCTTTTGGAGATGGATCAGACTGAGGTCCTGCACCTGCTCGAGTCCCCTGATGCTCTCAAGTCCAAGGTTGCTGAGGCGATGGATGTTCTACGCAATGTGGCCCATCAGCAAAACCCAAACACCCCGACCAATCAGCTTGCTGCATTATCACTGACCGAAGGCATTATCTCCTAACTTTGAAAGCCATAACAAACTATCTCCAGTTTGCAATTGAGTGTGGTGTTTCCAAAGGTTATCTGGCACATGAGAGTATTGCTCCTTTTTTTTTCTTCCATACTATGGTTGGACTTGTGAGTGTCGTTTCCATACTGGATGTTAGGTTTTATTCGTGCTCTGCGATATCCTGGCGATAAGGCAAAGCACTTGTTTGCAAGTTTGAGTACTATTGGGGGCTGTTGATTACATACCTGTCCTTTTCACCTTGTCGGAAGTTTTGCCACTCAATTGAATGAGTGAGGGAACTTATTGCACCTTATCAAGTGTTTTGTGATCTGATGTCGAGTAATTATCAACATCTTGGATTATAATCTCTGTTGGTTTGATGCCTGACAAGTTGTGTCAACAGAGGACATAGTTCAGGAGTGCAGAGCTGCTTCCACTGATACCTGCAACCAGCTAGATCCTTTGGTTGCTTGGTTGCATCCTTCGTGATGGAGCAGCTGTCTTAAAAAAATACCAGAGATTATGTTCTGTTTCCAGGGTAAATCCTGGAAATCCCGTTTTCGATGATTTGGTTGCATCCTTCGTGATGGACCGCTTTATACGTATTCAAAAATACCCGAGCTATTTTGGTTCCTGTGAGTCCAGGAAAGCCCGTTTTCGAGGCCAAAACCTGTGATAGTCCCAGCCTCCCTGGCACGAAAGCTGGCCAGCATGTGTTGACGCAGTTCCGCTCCTGCCCGGAAGCACAACGCTCGGCGTCGGTAGCGGTAGCCGTCCAGGCCTCCGACTGCCACGCCCACGGCCAAGCTCTGTGCAGCCGTGATTACACTTACCTGCCGGTGAGCGGACGCAAAAATCACACACGGGCAACACACTAGCCACATGGCGCGGCCCGCTTCGTTTCCTCACCTGTCTCCCTGACCCCACCCAAGGTGCAATTTGCACGCTGCACGGCGCAGCATCGTCCAACTTCATCATGTGCTCTCGTCTGCGATTTTTCGGATGCACGAGCTGCGTTTGCAGGACGAGGATGACCTTCGAGAGCAACACCAAGACGCCGCCGCCGAGGTCGCGCCAGCTGCATGCGCAGCTGCGGAGAGTCCATCCTGGCCGTTGCGGAGCGCGCGTACCGGCGCGTCGATCGAGGCGTCACGCTGCGCCGTGGGGTGCCTGTGCCTGGGCAGGGGTGTCTGCCACGTGGCGGCCCCGGTCCTGCGCTGGAGCTGCGACGAGACTGGCCATGATGACGATGCCGCGAAAGCATGACGAGGAAGGAGAGCAAGAACCCCAGCTGTGACGAGGGCGAGGGAGCCCGGATGAACTCTGAAGTATCAGGCGCCGAACGACCCGCCGAGTGATGGTCTGATGGAGGAATAGGACGGCCGCTCCCTGGAGGCCATCGAGGCAAACGCTGCTGGAAACCATGGAGGCCATGCCGAGCACGGGTGTAGTCAAGGTTGCTGAAACCCAACTGGCTGCCTCCCAGGAGGCTGGAAAGAGGCAAGGAGCAACGACGGCCAGGATCCGTTGGATATGCTTGATGAAGCATGGCAGCTCAAGCTAGCCTAGAGCAGTACAAGGAGCGCGTCAAGCTCAGCAGGGAAATTGCCGGTGAATATGCAGTTATTCGGTTGTGTATATATACTAGTGTTAATGAATCACCGAATCAGGATCCCATCTTAGAGCTTGTTCGCTTGTCTAAAAAGTAAAAACTCATGACTGAAAGTACTGTTCGCTGATTTAACGTGAGAGAAAAACACTTGGCTGGCAGAAAAAGTGTAACATAGAGAAGGATTACAACAGAAACAGGGTATATAAAGTAAGTATTAGGGTATAATGGACGACCCCGCGAGATTCAGATATGGGTCGATGACAGTCACTGTTGTTTGGTACTATCATAAGTTGAGCCAAAGATGATGTATTTCATAACTCAACAAGAGTTTACTTCTTTATTTCCAATCAACTTCAGGATTTTTTCAACACAGAAACAAGGCTACGGAGAAACTTATCCTGCAGTCCCCAGCTGTGTTTTAATGGAATCCCAATGATGTACATCCAGCCTCAATGAATAGGAACAAGTCTGTCATTTGTAAATACTAGTTTGCTCGGGCATAATTGATGTCCAAATTATCTAATCCAACTGCTAGATAGGATTGCACTAAATAGCAAGATGCATGTACCCTGATCGTACTTGTAACACCCATGCTTTCAGAGTTTGCTGTGTACGAGCATTCCAGCAAAGACAGCACAATCAGCTCATGCAATAAACACCTGGATCCTATCTCCCATAGCGTCCTCAAAATCAAGCAGTATCTGACCATTCTGGGGGTTGTCTGTATCAATAGGCGCATTCCGAAGCCTTTCCATGATATTAGCTCCAGCCAAGCCTGCATAATGTCCAAAAGAAGATTGCCACATGAAACATAAAACAAGTGCATCTACAGATTCCCTTTTTCTCTTTGGAAAATACAGCCACATCTACAGAATCATGGTTTGGTTAAGAATATAATACAAACCTGGAATAACTCTTGTCATCCCTTCTAAGAACCCAGCCTGTGGTAGAAAAGGGAAGTTAAAGGGAGTAACCATTTAATTGGTATTTGAGTTAGTAGATTACAGGATATTTGCAGAAAATAGGAGTAAGAAACAATATAGCAACTGAGAACATGTATGTCCCATGTCAAGCTGTCAGTTTAAGTGAGTTTATCGAAATTTCAATCTCACTACCAGATACTGAACACCGGAGTCAAGCAAATGATTACTTACAGGTATCCTGGCATCAATTTTGAGGACTCCATCTCTTCCTGTAACCTTTAGTCGAAGAGTTCGAGACCACATTCCAGTTGAAGGTCCTCTGCTGCCACTGGAACCAATATCATAGAGCTGAGGCAATATGTCAATAACAGGTTCTTGTGGTTTTTCAGCCCTGGACCTGGAATCTCCTGGATTTTTCGGTTCACTTGTATAATTATCATAGCCTACAATTGAGGAGTTGCAAGTTAAATGAATTCATTCATATTCAACGTAGAATGAAGTCCTAAGTTCCATACCAGTCCCGTAAAATGATTGGGCTGGTGTCACCGCATATCGTTTATCTTCTTCATAATAGTGGTTGAACCCAAGAGTATTCTTGATCTCCTCAAATGATGGCAAACTGCTTGGAGGAGGTATGCGACCACCCTTTATAGCAATAAGAGCATCCTGCAGAGTGCAGAATTGCAGGTCATGCATCTTTACACAGTTCAGTTCACTGTGGAAATTGAGCAAATATCTGCACAGCAAATTTAACAACTACACAAGGGCTCATGCTTGCTTCTATGCCACAAGGTCATCACATGCATACACAAATGCTGATGCCTCCTTTTTTTCGAAAGATATCCCTCGTTTTGCCCAAATGCTAATGGCATTCAATATAATGTGCATCCCTTGGGATGCAGTTAATCGTGCAATGAAATAATAACATGTATAAATAAAAAGGAATCATCCTATTCACATATATAAATGAAAAACAAACCTCCATTGCACGCATTGATACACCAATCAGAGATAATGGATAGGCTATGATTTTATAACCTATTTCTTCCAGTTCAACAGGGCTCAGTATAGGAGTTTTACCACCGCCTTCTAACATGTTGGCCTGCAGGAGAGTCAGAGTATGATGAAGGCATTGCAAGTATATGGAAAACCAGAAAATGCTGATGCATAGAACATATCTAACCATTTTTGGAACTCCAGGTGCGATAGCACAAAATGCCTTCATTTCTTCTCTTGAGGCAAGGGCATCAATGAATAGAAGATCTGCTCCAGCATCAGCAAAGGCCCTTACTCTCCATAATGCTTCATCAAGAGACAAAGCTTGACGAGAATCTGTCCTTGCCACAATAACAATATCAGAGCCACTCTCATTCCTGGCATCGACAGCTGCTTTTATGTGCATAATTGCTTCCTCCCTTGAGACAACCTTCCTTCCTTGTGTATGTCCACACGCTTTTGGTGACACCTTCAGAATGCTATATATCATATCACCATAAAAGAAACTTCAAGAAAGGGAACAGAACTGAGCTATCATGATGCCACGCATAACCAGTAAAGGTTACATAGCTTAACAATTTGATATATAGAGAAATTAAACACTGGTTGATTGTGATGTGAATCCTACTCTAGAGTCCAAACTACAACAATTGCTGCAACTGCATCACTTACATTTTAGGGTCCAGAAATTGCAAGTTCTAAACAGTAATTTCAACATAGGATAGAGGAGATAGCCAAAACCAATGTGATCTTCGAGAAATGTACTAGTAACCATTATCTGCAGTATTTGATAAGCATACCTGATCTTCAAGAATAATTCCAGCAAAACCAGCATTAATAAATCCTTTCACTGTCCTCTTGACATTCATACAGTTCCCATAACCATTATCGGCATCACCGATCACAGGGACTGAAACTGCTTCAGTAATTAGACGCCCCTGATCAATCATTTCCCCGTAAGAGATGAGACCAACATCTGGTAACCCAAGTCGTGCAGCAGAGATTGAGAAACCTGCAGCGGAAAGTGTGACTTTCAGTGAAGATTCATGCACCCTCCTTTCCTATCAGCAATGCATCGCAGGCGGGTGTGACTAAGCCATCTGTCTCGGATGGTGAGAACGAGAAGTGACCCCCCTGCCACCGTAGAGGCAAAAGATCGAGCACGTACCGCTCGTGAAGCAGGCCCTGAACCCGGCGCGCTCGACGAGGCGTGCGCTCAGCGCGTCGTAGCAGGCGGGCGCCTGGTGCGCACCAGGCGTCTCCAGGACCCGCCGGAGCGCCGCTGCGGGTAGCTCCTCAGACCCACCAGGGGTGGCGCCGGCTCCGCCGGAGTAGGCGCAGCGCGGTGAGATCCTGACGCGGGCAAGAGGGCGGGCGGAGGCGGCGACCGAGGGGGTTGCCGCCACGCCCACGCGCTGGAGGCGTGGTGGGGCTCGCGAGGCGGAGCACGGCGTGAGAGAGGAGCCCAGCGGATGCTGCAGGACGGCGGAGTAGCACGCCATAGCTAGCCGTCGTCACCCCGCTCGCTGCCCGAACTAGCTAGTGTGCCTAGTAATCGCGGTCTCGACTCCGTTGGCTTTGCTTTGCTTGTCGTCTCTGATCTCAGTGTCGCTCGGCACGGCACGGCCGCACGGGCACGCCGCACGCAGGCGGCAGCAGGCAGCACGCCAAGGCAAGGCGAGTCGCGTGACTGAGTGCGTGCGTGACCGAGAGAGTCCGCCTGTGTGTCAGACTGTCAGTTGTGACTTGGATGCGAGAGTGGGCCATGTTCTAACTGTCTGACGCGGCAGCATGCGGCCCACGTGAGCGACACCTGGACCTGGTTTTGCTCTATCGTGAGGTGATGGGCCGAAAAGGCCAACGCACATGAGCCGTATCACGACGACGTCGGACTCCTCTCTCCTTGGCTCGCGCGACCGAACCCGACTCGAACTACGCGTGTACCGCAACATTATATATTCACGAGCACGGTCCAACGCCAAACTAGGAAGGCAGGCAGAAGCCAGCATCTTCTGATCTCGTCGACCAGATCATCATCAGACAGAAAAAAGGGCTTGTAGCTCGCTCGCTCCCGACCGACCGCATGGCAAACAAGAACAAGAAGGCGGCGGGCGCCAACCACTTCGCGCTCCTGGAGACCGACGACCCCGGGGACACTTGCGTCGAGCAGCCGCAGGCAGCGCCTGCCAGCCTCACCGAACAGCTCTTCGGCAGAGCCTACCCTTCCGCTTGGGAGATCATGAGGAACAGGCAGCAGTGCGACAGCGCCCCGCCGGCGGCGAACGCGAAAGCTCGGGCGGACAGCAAGAAGAAGGGCGCGCAGGGGAAGGGCAGCAGCGCGAGGAAGCAGAAGCAGGGAGGTCGGCACGCCAATGGTGCGGCAGTGAAGGACGACGACGCACCCGCGCCGAGGCTGTACGACCTTGCCGAGTTCCCGTCGCTGAAGTAGGGGGCCTGGTTTATGCTGATTGTAGTACGTTATTATTGGGTTTCTGAAATTCAGAGGGGGAAACCTTTGTTAGTAACATTGGTGTTTTAGTTTTAACGTGAATCAATGTCATTGACTGGGTGAATGCAGTACAATAGTTGAATTGTTTGGAGTTGATTAATTGATGCCTTCAACTGAACATAATGAAAACAATGGGCGTAATGGCGTATCGTGCTTCTAAAATAGGTAGTGTTGACAACCGATATTCGCGTCACAGGTGTCTTATTTTAAAGACAATAAGATTATTTCAAATATCACTTCTCCTATATTTCAGCTTTTTGAATTTTAAAATGTTTTCAGACGATACCACTTTGTACCACCGATTAGTAAAGTAAATTATTATTTTTATGATTAGTTATTTGTCTTTGTGTCACAACAAACATATCAAATTTTATCCTTGTCAGACTATAAAAATAATTGTAAAATTTCAATTGTCTTTGTGTCAATCCAAATAAGATTTTGTCGAGTTTATAAGTTTGTCTAACGGTTTTTTTATTCTCAGAGAAAACACATATTGTGCATATAGAAATTGCAAGAAAGTAAAATTACAATTTTTTAATATAAAAATATGCAACCGTTGCCTGAAAGAAAACTAAGATTCAGACACCTGAATTTTAGTAAGTCCCTTTAAATATACAATAACTTCAGTTATACTTATAGAAATGTCTTTATATTTGCGAATTAAGCAATATTTCAATTGGTACACATTACTCCCTCCGACTGAAGTCAACAACTCAAAACCTCTGATATTGAAATTCGAGGTTACAAGGATCACACACCGACACAAAACACATGTACACAAGCACATATATTATACGAGATCCGCCCATCTCGAAACGGTCAAAACACTATTTGGATAGTCCCTAGTTGAATCTGAATATTTAATATCTGATGGTGTCTGAATCCAAATTCTTAAAAAACAGATTTTTGACATGTTATGAGATAGATATCAATATCTTAATGATCCGTATCTGGTTCTAAGATCGGATAAAAAAATTATGAGATATAATAGTGGATGTGGAATATAATGTACCGATTTCATCCTGCACGCATGACTAGTGGGGACCTAGAATTTGATGAAAATTAGTTCACATTTCAATGTCACGTATAGATCACATATAGAGGACAATATGACGTAAAAGTTTCCAATATGAAAAAAAAAACTTGACCCAAAACCAACCTAACCACTTGTATAGTTTATTTCTCTTTGCACATTTGTATTGAGAATTTTGTTCTACTTATCCCCCCCCCCTCTCCCAC
>Ga0182004_10002624_pt1 | contig 14078 bp, 14 predicted proteins | sample Sormic07211540_1_FD_120479 | JGI IMG/M metagenome (GOLD analysis project Ga0182004, IMG submission 120479) | Endophyte microbial communities from Sorghum bicolor roots, Mead, Nebraska, USA - 072115-40_1 MetaG | ecosystem: Host-associated > Plants > Roots > Unclassified | place: USA: Nebraska...
ACTAGGGTTTTAAATACCAACACAAGCATCCATACACAAAATAAGCACACTTTAATTCCTAAACACATTCAGCCAAATTAAACTTATTTTAAGTTGATGCATCATGATGTGCTTAACAAATATTCTTTGCAATGCTTATGATGACATGATCCATTTTTAGTGTTCGTAACATCAAGGATGTTACATCCAATCATGGACTAATTAGACTCAAAAGATTCGTCTCGTCAATTTCGACCAAACTGTGTAATTAGTTTTTATTTTCGTCTATATTTAATACTCCATACATGCGTCTAAAGATTCGATGTGACGGGAAATCTGAAAATTTTTGCAAAATTTTCTGAGAACTAAACAAGGCCTTGTGGGAGATAATCATTTATTGCTTCTAGGAGTAGCAACTTTGACCGTCCGTTTCTTTTCACGAAGGTTCTTTGAGACGATTCAAATATATTTACCTCCGTCCACAAATAAGCAAATAACCGTAGGTGTCGTTTCTCAAAAAGTCAAACTTTTAAAGTTTAACCAAATATAAATAAAAAATATAGTAATATTTATCAAATATAATATATATCATTAATTGAGTATGAAATATACTTTTATAATATATTTATTTGTAGATATAAATATTTGTATTATTTGATATATTTATAGTTAAATTTAAGAAAGTTTGACTTTTTGAAAAACAAAATGTGCATTTATTTATAGATAGAGGGAGTACACAACTGGCCAAGTATATATTCAATGAAAATCATATTAGGATATGATGAAAAGTTGAAGTGTCTATGAGCCACTTTTCGAGAAGACTCACGGCTGCAGTAAAATTCTAGTGTCAGATAAAAAACAAATGAAAGTAGTACATGTGTTGTAGTTAGTGGTAATTCTTACATATCGAAAAGAAGTTAGCATGCAACATAAAAGACAAATATACTTTACATTATTTAAGGTTCACTAAGCTGATGGCCATAAGCACGCATGCAAGCTTATACAAAATAATTATTTTTTCAAAAAAGAAAATAGTTTATTTTAAATGGGTTGTTCCATAAATTTTTTTTAACTACAGTGTATTTGATATATATTCCTTTAGCTCCTCCCCCTCGTCAAGTGCATCCACAAGGCCAAGGTGAGCGAGTTTGCTGCTATTTTCACTAGCCATTGTAATAGAAGAATGTAATTCAGTTTTCCATGAATTAGCAAGATTGGCTTTGGTAGAAAAGATTTCTTTGTTTGGATAGATGATCCTCCTAGCTCTATTCTCTAATTACTTGTAAATGATGCAGCTACCTTATTAAATCAATAAAGTTTTGCCGGAAGTCTTAAAAAACAAGGCCTCACCGCAGTTTTGAACTCACTAATGGGGTGTTTAGGACTGCTCCACGAACTCTGCTCCATAAACTCCGCTGTGGAGCGGCTCAAAAAAACTGGAGTTCATGGAGTACCTCTTTAGGTGCTCTCACAACTCCACCTTTTTTCTCGAACTGAGTGCGTGGAGCTGAAACCGTTTGGCAAAAAAAACATGGAGCGGAGCTGAAAAACGTGGAGCAGAGCAGTTCCAAACACCCTCTAAATCCGTGGTAAATATTTTTTTACAAACCTAACCTCAATAAAATTTGCAAATTGCAATCTAGGTGAAAAGCGGAGAGCGAGCGGTAAAGCTCACCGCCAGTGAGCGGAAGTGGGCTGTGCGGCCTCGTCCCTGACCCCGCGCCCACACTGCACTGCCCTCCTCTTTATCACTTGCCCCGACGCCGCGCTAGCTTCTGACCTGACCACCGCAGCGCGGAACACAAGCTCACCACCACCAGCACCACCCCCACAAACCTCGCCTGCACGTCACGGTTACCGAGGCTAATCCCAAGCAGGCGCTTCCGGCTTCCGGATTTCCCCCTCTCCCGTTGCAAGCAAAAGCGGCGACACCTTCCCAAATGCCGCGGGGCGCCGCGGCTGCGGCCTGAGAGTGCGAGCCGCGCTACCGGAGGTCCAGGTCAGGCGGCGGGGGAGCGCATTGCGATGGCGGAGACGGCGGCGGCGGATGGGAAGGCGGACAAGGTGGCGAACGGAGGAGGGGGAGGCGGCGATGCGGCGGGGGAGGGGAAGAAGAGGGGGGACCAGGCCGTGGCGTTCCACGAGCTCTTCTCGTTCGCCGACAAGTGGGACCTGATGCTCATGGCCGCGGGCAGTCTGGGCGCGCTGGCGCACGGCGCTGCCATGCCGTTCTTCTTCCTGCTCTTCGGGGACCTCATCAACGGCTTCGGCAAGAACCAGACCGACCTCCGCACCATGACCGACGAGGTCGCCAAGGTCTGTCCGTTCTTCATTCTTAGCTCCACTCGAAACGACCCCCTTCTGTACTTTGTTGCCTATCTCGGATACGGGTTCTTTCGCCAAGTTCGCCGCTTCTTGTCGCAACTCGCACCTGTGTTCGTTCATGTCATGATTGATTTCCTCTACTCTTCTCTTGCAGTATGCGCTCTACTTCGTCTACCTGGGGCTGGTGGTTTGCGTCTCCTCCTACGCAGGTGACCTCCCCCTATCCATCCGCCTTCCCCCTCCCCGTCGAGTTCCGTACGATTCCCCCGTCACACCATGGTTCTTGTGAAGCATAGTAATGGAGTACAGGGGCCTATTCGCGAAATAGGATCTAGTCATGGCCGGTGGGGCATCTCGAAGACCACCCCACTCAGTTACACAAGTCCCGTCACCATCACACCAAACGGGGAAAAGTTAACAATTACTCCGTACATCATGTTTGTCTCGTTTTCATGTCGACGAATCCGGCAAGCGAGCTCGCCGGCGTCCATGCCTGCCGGCTGCCGCCGGCGTGGCCTACTGCTTCAGTACACAATGGCGTTGCATGCTTCCACACTATCGATTCTTGCACACCGACTGAAAAGCTGCATTCATTCGTTTTCCAGAGATCGCGTGCTGGATGTACACCGGGGAACGGCAGGTGATCGCGCTCCGGAAGGCGTACCTTGACGCCGTGCTGCGGCAGGATGTGGGGTTCTTCGACACGGACGCGCGCACGGGCGACATCGTCTTCGGTGTCTCCACCGACACGCTGCTCGTGCAGGATGCCATCGGCGAGAAGGTCGGCAACTTCATGCACTACATCGCCACCTTCCTGGCCGGGCTCGTCGTCGGATTCGTCTCGGCGTGGCGGCTTGCGCTGCTTAGTGTGGCCGTCATCCCGGCCATCGCCTTCGCCGGCGGCCTGTACGCGTACACGCTCACTGGGCTCACTTCCAAAAGCCGGGAGTCCTATGCTAATGCTGGCGTCGTCGCGGAGCAGGTAACAGCGACTCTTGCCTCCTGCCGTGTTTCCCGTGGGGAACTTGGCTGCTGCTGGTATACTGCTGATTTGTGTCATTATTATATATATTTCTCTTGGATTAGGATTAGGATTCGTTTTCTATAAATCTATGCATTTCTTAGTGGACGCTTGGACTTGGGATGGAATTTGGCTGGTGGGTTGGTAGTATTTCCTCGTGCTGTCTTCTGATTAGGAGCCAAGAATCCTGTTATTTATGCTGTAAGACGACTGACCAACATGCCATTTGTTCTTTTTCAACTTTTGATGCTTTGGGAATCCTATGAGCCATTCCACAAACTCGGTGGGGCAAGTGCCTTGTGGGTTTCTGCTTTCCACAGGACTTGTTTGGCTCAACTTTTGGTATGGTGGCGCTGTTGCCCCATTTTCTACTTGTGGATTTATTTCAAGAGGGCCTATTTGCAGTAGGCTGATCACGCACTGAAAGTAGTAAAAGGACTCATGTGGTCATGCCTAATTTAATGTAAGTGACTAGGTTTGGTAGCCTATTCCTAACAAAAGGGCAATTAGGTTGTTTTTTGAAGAATCTATTGACCTAGTTATTTTCAGTTGATTGTAGAAAAATTATGCATATTAATTCTGTGTACAGTTGCAATTGTGATATTTCTTATATAGCCTGTCAATTGTGGTGCAGTACTGAATAAAATTTAATCATGTAACTTTGTTGGGATAATATGTTTAGATTCTTTTGTTGGTAAAGTATCATCACTGGGAAATATATGTAGTATTAGAGATGATTCTGGGAACTGAGTGAACCATTTTTAACCATGTTTTGTTGATAGCTATTGTTGATAATATAGAAGGCTGCTGAATGCCTTTGTTCCTTTCCATAAGGAACTCACATACTTTTTTTTGGAAGAACCCAAATACATTGTTTAAACCAAAACGACTTTTATTTATTCATGTGGAATTACGGTTGCTTGTTTGAATTGTTTCATTGCCACAGTTGTGACTCGACACAATCTTTCTTACCCCTCCAAACTCCATAGTTTGTAGACATCTTTGCAAACCTTGCCTTATGTGTGGTCAGCAAATTGTCAGCCACATCTTAGGCATGTTTTGGGAAAGAATTGTGTCAATGACTAGAAGGGAACCAAAGATGGCCTAAACAGTTTAGTTTGTTTGTCGTGCTATGTAATTCTGCTTATTTGGTGACTGAAATAATTCTGGAACAGGCAATTGCACAAGTAAGAACAGTGTACTCTTTTGTTGGAGAGAGCAAAGCGCTCAATTCCTATTCTGAAGCAATCCAGAACACACTGAAGCTTGGTTACAAAGCTGGGATGGCCAAAGGTCTTGGAATTGGATGTACTTATGGGATCGCTTGCATGTCTTGGGCACTTGTATTTTGGTATGCCGGGGTCTTCATCAGGAATGGGCAGACTGATGGTGGAAAGGCTTTTACCGCGATCTTTTCTGCAATTGTCGGTGGCATGTAAGTGAAAAAATATGTTGTATTATTATAATTCTGTTTCACTTATTTTCCCTGGTCCATGAGCTGTTTCCCTCATGTTTTGTGTGCAATAATAACTGCTTAATTGTTTCTACAGGAGTCTTGGCCAGGCTTTCTCAAACCTCGGAGCCTTCAGTAAAGGAAAGATTGCTGGTTACAAACTGTTGGAGGTCATTCGCCAGAAACCCTCCATAGTGAATGACCATAAGGATGGAAAGTGGTTGGCAGAGGTCCATGGAAACATAGAATTCAAGGAAGTTACTTTCAGTTATCCATCAAGGCCTGATGTTATAATCTTTCGGGATTTCTCTCTTTTCTTCCCTGCTGGTAAAACGGTTGCAGTTGTTGGAGGCAGTGGGTCTGGAAAGAGCACTGTTGTGGCTTTGATAGAAAGGTTCTATGATCCTAATGAAGGTAACATAAGACTTCATCTTAGAGGCTGTTGATTTTCTTCCTTCGAATTTATGGCTCCTTTTAAACTATTGGCTAAATTCATTTGCATTGCAGGCCAGGTTTTGCTAGACAATGTTGACATAAAGACACTCCAGTTGAGGTGGCTCAGAGATCAGATTGGTCTGGTAAACCAAGAACCTGCTCTTTTTGCAACAACAATCCTTGAGAATATACTGTATGGAAAGCCAGATGCAACTATTGCAGAAGTTGAGGCTGCAGCGACTGCATCCAATGCCCATGGTTTTATATCTCTTCTTCCAAATGGTTACAACACAATGGTGTGTCTATATATTTTTTTCCACATACATGTAAGTCTGGTCTAATCAATTGAATATTAATTTCTTAATTTTTTTTCATTCACAGGTAGGTGAGCGAGGCATCCAGCTTTCTGGTGGTCAGAAACAACGTATAGCAATAGCTCGTGCTATGCTGAAGAATCCAAAGATTCTGCTCCTTGATGAGGCTACCAGTGCATTAGATGCAGACTCAGAAAGCATTGTGCAAGAAGCTTTAGACCGTTTGATGGTTGGGAGGACGACTGTAGTTGTTGCCCACCGTCTGTCCACTATAAGAAACGTGAACATGATCGCTGTGATCCAGCAAGGCCAAGTTGTTGAGACGGGCACACATGATGAACTCCTAGCAAAAGGAACCTCTGGAGCATATGCCTCCCTTGTCCGTTTTCAGGAAACGGCGCGTAATAGGGATCTTGCAGGTGCATCTACCCGCAGGTCACGGTCAATTCACTTGACAAGCTCACTTTCCACCAAATCTCTCAGCCTCAGGTCTGGAAGTCTAAGGAACCTCAGTTATCAGTACAGTACTGGAGCAGATGGTCGCATTGAAATGATTTCTAATGCTGATAATGACCGCAAATACCCAGCACCACGTGGATACTTCTTCAAGCTTCTGAAACTGAATGCACCTGAATGGCCTTATGCAGTGTTGGGGGCCATTGGTTCCGTCCTCTCAGGATTTATTGGCCCAACTTTTGCCATTGTTATGGGTGAAATGCTTGATGTGTTCTACTACAGGGACCCCAATGAAATGGAGAAGAAAACCAAGCTATATGTGTTCATCTATATTGGCACTGGCATATATGCTGTCGTTGCTTATCTTGTGCAGCATTACTTCTTCAGCATCATGGGAGAAAATCTTACAACCAGGGTTAGGCGGATGATGTTGTCTGGTATGTATTTTCTCCGTTCTGAAATCAGTTTTTGTGGTGACATTTGAATAAGTTGTGAATCTCTACAATATTCACTGCAGCAATACTTAGGAATGAAGTTGGTTGGTTTGATGAAGAAGAAAACAATTCAAGTCTTGTGGCTGCACGTCTAGCTGTTGATGCAGCTGATGTGAAGTCGGCTATAGCTGAGAGAATATCAGTCATCCTGCAGAACATGACATCCCTTATGACTTCTTTCGTTGTTGGATTTATCATTGAATGGAGAGTGGCAATACTTATTCTGGCCACTTTCCCTCTACTTGTGCTTGCCAACTTTGCTCAGGTAATTCTTGGCCTACTTTTAAGCGATTGATGTCTTTCGTCATCTTGAGACTTAACCTACTGTTCAAGTCCATCTTTAAGGAAACATGAATGCCAACACGTCTTGCTAATTTAGTTGCTTGTCAAAATCAGAATAACTCTTACTTTTATACAGGCTGTGTAGAATATATGTACTGATGGCTTCTTTCATTTTGTGCTTTCAGCAACTTTCAATGAAGGGCTTTGCTGGTGACACAGCAAAGGCACATGCCAAGAGCAGTATGGTTGCAGGTGAAGGAGTGAGCAATATCCGCACCGTAGCGGCCTTCAACGCTCAAAGCAAGATCTTGTCACTCTTCAGCCATGAACTGCGTGTACCAGAGCAGCAAATCCTCCGCCGCAGCCAGACATCAGGTCTTTTGTTTGGCCTGTCACAGCTCTGCTTATACTCCTCAGAAGCGCTCATCCTCTGGTATGGTTCTCATCTTGTGCGGTCACACGGATCCACCTTCTCTAAGGTCATCAAGGTTTTTGTTGTCCTTGTGGTGACTGCCAACTCCGTAGCTGAGACGGTGAGCCTGGCCCCAGAGATCATCCGCGGAGGTGAATCCATCCGATCCATCTTTGGCATCCTCAACAGAGCAACAAGAATTGAGCCTGATGATCCGGAGTCAGAGCGGGTCACCACCATCCGAGGCGACATTGAGTTGCGGCACGTCGACTTTTCATATCCAGCACGCCCAGACATTCAAATCTTCAAGGACTTCAACCTGAAAATCCATGCCGGGCGCAGCCAAGCACTAGTCGGAGCCAGCGGTTCAGGGAAGAGCACTGTCATTGCTCTCATTGAGCGGTTCTACGACCCGTGTGGGGGGAAAGTGGCCATTGATGGCAAGGACATCCGGACGCTGAACTTGAAGTCCTTGCGGCTGAAGATCGGCCTCGTGCAGCAGGAGCCAGTCCTCTTCGCTTCGAGCATCCTAGAAAACATTGCATACGGCAAGGAAGGTGCGACTGAGGAGGAGGTGATCGAGGCAGCGAAGACGGCGAACGTGCACGGCTTCGTCAGCCAGCTGCCCGATGGCTACAAGACGGCGGTCGGCGAGCGGGGCATGCAGCTGTCAGGCGGGCAGAAGCAACGGATCGCCATTGCCAGGGCGGTGCTCAAGGACCCAGCCATCCTGCTGCTGGACGAGGCAACGAGCGCGCTGGACGCGGAGTCCGAGTGCGTGCTGCAGGAGGCGCTGGAGCGGCTGATGAAGGGGCGGACCACCGTGCTGGTGGCGCACCGGCTGTCGACGATCCGAGGGGTGGACCGCATCGCGGTCGTGCAGGACGGGCGGATCGTGGAGCACGGCAGCCACAACGACCTCCTGGCCCGGCCGGAGGGCGCCTACTCGCGGCTGCTGCAGTTGCAGCACCACCGTGTCTGACGCCGCCGCCGTGCATGCATCCTCTGATGATATATTAATTTAACGATGACATCTTCATTTTGGAGGTCTGGTGTGGCGGCTTCTTTTTTCGGTTTCTTGGGTTGGCCGGTGGTCGTGCGGATGTAGATACTAGGGCAAACCGTGTGTGTTCTTCTGAATGAACTTGGAAAATGTGATCTGTATCTTCTCCCTGGGATGGAATGTACCATGCAATGCAACTCTTTTCGTCCACATTTACTCATCTGTCCTCGAATTCTTTAGCATTAGGTTTAATTAGATCTCTAAAAAAAAGATTCTTTATTTCGGATTTCTCGCTAGCCAAAAATGGATCGGAGAGCGGTTTTGTCTCTCTAGAGTGTGTAATTGTTGGACAGAAAGGACATATAGAGCGATTCATTTAAATAGCTCTTTAAATGATGATTTAAAGAGTTAGTGTAAGAAAAGCTCCTGGGGGGAGGGATGCTCTAATTAAAGAAGTTGTTGGATGAACTTTTTCACCAAAATTTTTATTTCTATTATTACGATAGATTATAGTAAGACTTTAAAGTTACTCTTACTTTTGACGATAGGCCAGAAAATAGCTCCAATAGAGTGTTTCTTAGAGGCTCTCTTGTACGATCCTAGCTTTTTCTATTTCTCATCGTTCATCGCCTATTTCTATCCGGATCCTTCGTCCCTCCCCACCTAGCTTCTTCAGTGGCGCACCCTTATATGTTGTCTCGACTAGCTTCATCACACACGCATTCTCTCGGTGGCATCTACCACATTACCATGGGCCCCTCTTCGTAGAGGGCCTCCCTATTGTGGGCACTCCTCCTGCTGTGCCCCTCCTTGTACAATGGTGGAAGGCAAGAGAAAGGAAAAGAAGACACATTCTAGTGACAAAAAGTTTATCCGTTATCACTCGCCATAAAAAAAGCATGGGTTTCAAATTGAGAGCTAGGAGTATTGCTCAAGTCTGAGCAAAATTTCAAGACCTAGAAAAAATAAGGAAGACGCTACAATCTTAATCTTAAATCCTGATTTAGAGCCAATGCTGGAGTCTAGAGATGCTCTAACTCATAAAAGTTTAACCGTATTCTCTTTTTTAGAGAGGGAGGAAGGTAGGTAGGTATAAACAGTCGTGTTTTTTTTTGAGAGAGAGCAAGGTATAACCGTCATAAGTTGGGGCCCATGTTTTGTTTTTTCTTTGAGGGAGTTCGGCCCATCGTGTACAAAAATGGCGATGTTTCTCCGGCCCATAATACCCTGTGGGCCTAATGTAGGGTCCAAGTGGACCTCCTTCTTCCTGTCTTTATACGTTCTCATCAAATCGTAACAGTACCTGAAATACCCTAGGCTTCATGCGAATAGTAGCTTAAGCTTAACTGCCGACTAATCAGAGCGTCCACTCTCATAATTGCAGAGCACAACCTGACCAGGCCCGCAATGAATTAATGGCGGCCGAGGTGACCCTGCTGCACTTTGCGTGCCAGCCAAACTTGGCTTTGGTCGCTGGCACGTCGAGCTCCCCCGGCGGTCGTCGTAGCTCGGTAGCCGTACGCTCGGTACCAGTTCCCTCTGTGCAGTCACGATACGCGCGCTCCCCCTGCCGGTACACCTGGTTTCCTCCCGGTTGGTGGCACGTTGCCTAGCACGCGCACTGTGCATGAAGCATGCATGGGTTCCCTGTCGCGTCGCGTGTCGCCACACAACACGACGCCGCGCCGCCCGCTCCCATGGATTTCTTGCGTGCTCCGTGTGCAGTGTGCTCGGCCGGTCCGCGCGCGGCCGGTGCACTTGCGAGGGAGCTGCAGCTAGCGGCGGCCGGATCGGAGCGGACGCGCCGCGCGCGCGCGCTGCCGCCCGGGCGTACTCATGCATGAGCAGTGGCGGCATTGTCTGTATTGGGGTTCTCGTTGCTGTTTCGTCTCGTCTCCCATGGGCTGCGGTTGCGCGGTTGTGCGTGGCGCACGAGCCCGAGCCCGGCCCCGGCCGGGCAGTTGGGTGGTTGGTTTGTTGGTTGGCCGCGCGTAGCTAGAGCGGCGACTGTTTGCTGCGATCCGCGCGGTATCCGGCGCACTGTTTTCGTTTGCGCCCCAGGTCGGCGACGGCTGCTGGACGTGGGGAGGCGGCATGGGGGCACCGGGCACCCCCCGCTTCCGCCCTCCCCAACAGCAAGAGGGCGCGTGGGCGTACGCGGTGGACCAGGTCCCGCGCGGTGGTTGCCGGCCGGACTACTTGCTTGCTACAGAGTATAGAGCTTGCTACAGGGTATAGAGCACATCGGCACCGGCTGACGAGTAGCCGTGCTTGTCAGGACGTACGGGCGTGCGTTGCGTGTGCATGTTGATTGCCGAGCTATAATCGCGTCTGTACGTAGGATTGCTAGCCAAAGTAGCATTGCGGTTACGTTAACAATTAATCGAGTCGTTAGGGCGGGCGGGTGGTCTGGTCTACAGTACGTACGTGTATCTCGACAGGGCATCTGTTATATACCTTTTGTCGTCTGGCTGACCTGGCGGTACAGTGGACGGACGAACACATGTGTTGTAAGCATCGATCGATGCGTACAGCCCGAATATATACTGTGCGGAATTGAGTATAGAGATTTTTTTTTTGTGCCCTATCTTGCGATTGAACAGAGAGCGGTGCCGTACGCGCGCCATAAAGCTATGGATTGTAATGCGGCAACACCTGTTAATTAATTGCGACCGGATAGATCGGCCACGCTTTCATGGTTTCATTCGCCGAGCATGCGCTGCGACTGCGAGTGCGAGTGCGAGCTTCTCGCTGCCTTTGCTCCGTCCAGCTACGCGCCTGGATGTACTGCACTGCACGAGCACGAGCACGACGAAAAGTCGGTCACCGGGCGCACCGCAGGCGGCCGGGTGGCATGGAAGCGACCGGTGGTACTGCGTGCATGCGCCTGGCGGTGTACTGGAGGCGGGCACAGTGCGTGGCACTAGCCGAGGGGAATGAATGCTGCCATATGCGTGCGCGTTGTGGTTGCTGTTCCTGTTGTTGTTGTCTGTCCCGTGGCATGGAAGCCAGCCGGCTCGATGTCTCCTCGACCGGCCCATCGGCTGTTCCCCTCTTTCCAGTGATCGCGATCTCCACGTGCTCCGAATCGGTGGCAATACAATACGCCATAGGAATGGAAATGATTCGTCGAGTCGAGTCCGATCGATCCTGCCTTCGGTTGTTATTAAGGTTGGCGTGTACTCTTGCACCGCACGGCGAACTAGGGTGAGTGATCTCAAGCTGAGCCGCTGAAGGCAAGGGAATAAACCAGCCGTCATTTGTCAAAAAAAAAAAAAACAGCCGTCCACCGGTTGGGAACGCTACACATGGGGATGGATGCATGGATGACGTCGTCGATTTTCGATCGATCAGTCCCTGCACGACGGCACCCCTGGCCAAACCAAGACGTACCTTAATTGTGACGAGCACAGAGAAGAAATCTAGAAAATGATCAACACCCGCGCCCGCGTGGTTCCGACTGCCAACAACCGACGTGATGGATCCGGTGGTACGCGGTACGCCCCGCATGCAGTAGCTAGCAGCAGGAAGGTACATGGGCCGATGGGCGGTTCGGCAGACTACGGGCTGCACACGCGTGCGACGAGCCGCCCGTGACGGTACGTGCCGCGGAGACGAACGAAGCATGCAGCCGGAGCCGACCACCCCGTGCGCGGCGGCCAAGGGCCGGGCCAACGTACGCGCGGTACAAGCCGGGGAGGCGGAATGGAATCCGCCAAAGCCGAGCGCTGGCCTGCTGGCCTCTCCCGATCCGCAGCGCAGATGCTCGGAGCCTCGGGCCGACACCCGAGAGCCGAGATGTACGAGCCCCGCGCGCATCCCGCGGCCGCGAGAGGGTCTCGGCGATCGCGCACGTGCGGCACCTCGTGGGGGGCACGCAGCCTGCCAAAACCAACCAGAACAAAACACAGCAAAGTTTGCTGTCTTCACGTTCGACCTCTCTGCTTCTCGCGAACATTCGCAAAAACGCCAATGACCAGCGTTCAACCAATCATTGTAAAAGTTCTTTTCAAGGAATCACCAGCTCTTCATCTTCCACCACGCGAGATTTTATTTATGTCAGTTTTTAAAAAATTTCAAGATTTCTCATCACATCAAATCTTGCGGCACATGCATGATACATTAAATATACATAAAAATAAAATTAATTACACAGTTTCTGTAAATCGCGAGACGAATTTTTTAAGCCTAGTTACTCCATGATTGGATAATGTTTGTTAAACAAAAACGAAAATGCTACAGTATCGAAATTCAAAAAAATTTACAAACTGTACAAGGCCTTGATGGCAATACTCATGTACATGTCCACATGAACGCACTCATCTAAAAACTTAGCCACACATAGAACTTACGGATCTTAAAATTGATAAAAGGTCACCATAGATATATAGTCTTATTGTCTATGGATACATCGTCCCATCAACATCCGTGTCAAGTCAAGAAACTGAACTTAGGTGGATAAATTCTATTATAAGATCCTAATAACCTATAGCAGGACTAGCCTCAGCTCGGTTCGCCTCTACGCAACGTTGTAATCCTCCTTCCATCAATATTCCATATCCAAATACAATAGAGCACATGCCCTATTTTGCAATCGTATTGTTTGATTTTTCTCAAAAACTAGAACCGGTTTTAGAGAGCACTGGACCCTGGTAGATCCCGATTGTCTTTTACTATATTATCTTTAATCTTTCAACCTCTAACCTCACTATTGTAAATAAATTATAGAATCCGTCAGTAAACCACGGAGCAAATTTATTATACCTAATTAACATGTCATTAGCACATGTGCTACTGTAGCTTTATTATTAAATTATGGACTAATTAGTCTTAGAAGATTCGTGAGATAGAGTATATAAAAATCTGGTTTGAAAGAGGAAAAGAGTGATAGGGTGTAACGAAATTATGTTTGAAAGAGGGAAAGAGGAAAAGGGCAAAGAAAGGGATTACTATATATAAATAAAAACCGGCATGCCTGCACTGCGCAAACAGCAAAATTTGACTCGCACTTAACTCACGGGGTCAGAAACTCGTGCGATCTCGATCTGATGATCTCTCTCGATCCGTGTATGCATGCCAACTGCTCTGGTTAAGTTCTGGGAGCCTGGCGGGCGAGTGCCGAGGGGCGGTTAGAAACTGCCGTCCATCTCTCGTTGCCATTGGTTATTATAGGAGCTTAGGAGTACGTACTACGTACGACGACACACATGGTCGGCGCGCTCTGCATGCTAGCTGCCGCGTGGCCGGCATACGCCCGGCGCGCCCCCCGAGGTCCACACCACGGCACCACCACGCCAGCAACCGGTGGCGACACACATGGTCGTGTACTACTCGTGCTCGTGCCGGCGCGCGCTAGATCTTGCTGTCTGTCACCTGCGATCGAGTGCCGTTCATGTTGCTACTCCCACTCCACTCTCCAGAAACGATCGAGGAACCGAACCGGGATGCCATGCTATGGATCGGATCTGATGGGATCGCCAGAGATGCCATCGGCCCCAATCAGGAGGCCGCGCGCCGAGGCGATCCGCGCTGTGCGGCGAGCGCCCTGTTCCTGTGTCCGCGATCGAGCACGACCAGCGTGGTCCTGCCCTGCTGCAGGCCCGGGAGATTCTGCCGCCCCAGCTTCTGGTTCGTTGGTCTTTGTCCTTTGACCGAGCTGGGGACGGGCGGGACGGCAGACGGAGTGACAGACAAAGCTAGCTAGCGTCGACCCGTGCCATGCATCAAGCATCATGCATGTTGTTGTTGTTGGGTGCCCCTGGCCGGGCCTCCCGCTTTGTTCCGGATCGTCGTCGAAGGGGCATGACGGATCGGACGCCCAGCCTCGTGCTGTCGCCAAACAAATCATAGCGTCATGATTGGCCTTCTCTGACTCCACCAATCGATCGGTCGCCTAACGAGAAT
>Ga0182004_10002625_pt1 | contig 14074 bp, 12 predicted proteins | sample Sormic07211540_1_FD_120479 | JGI IMG/M metagenome (GOLD analysis project Ga0182004, IMG submission 120479) | Endophyte microbial communities from Sorghum bicolor roots, Mead, Nebraska, USA - 072115-40_1 MetaG | ecosystem: Host-associated > Plants > Roots > Unclassified | place: USA: Nebraska...
TGCACTCAAAGTGAGTGAGATGAGGAGCAGCAATAGTGAGTCCTTTGCCTCGACCAAAGAAGCCATGAATTTCTAGCCTTTTTAACATGTTTGATTTTACATGCTCCAGATACTGTGCAGAGTTGCTCAAATGCACGTCCTCTAGGCCAGGGCTGCCATTAATGATTTGCCGAAGATGCAAAGTATCCACCTCCACATCACAGAGATTCAACTTTTTGAGGGAAGGAAGATATATTTTGTCTGGCAACATAAGCCCCTCATGCTCAAGATCATCGTAAGGAGCTTCTCCCATCTGTAAATTTAGCTCCTCAAGCGAACGACAAGTGAAAATGCAACGAGGCAGAAAAGTCTTGTCATACCGACCCAGGTTCACATCTAGCACTTTGACGCCATGGTTCACGGCATATTGAATCCACGTTCTCACATCCTTGAAGTTTATGAGATGGTAGCCTTTAAAGCACAACTCGAATTTATGCAAGTCTACATTTTTACGGCGGAGCAACATGTTGTTGACGACACTGGCAAACTTCTCATACTTCCAGTGTTCATATTCTCCGTAGTTAATTCGTATGGATCCATCTGACTCCATAGCAGCCCTAACTAGGATTCCTTACCACACAAACCTGTCACGCAAGCATTCCACAATTAATACATTATAAAAGATGAATGACGGGGGTAAATATAACAGCCCAAAGATTTCCTATATTATCTTTACGTCAATATGAAAGTTTCAATCGTTTAGCTGGTGGTCTTTTTTGCATAAAGGAATGAAATCCGGCAGTACTTCGTAATTGTTATTTTTAATGATCAGTTGAGAGCGGATCTCAGAACCCGAGTGTGTGATCGGAAGAGACTGACATGATTTGCCCGTCGCAAATTTGCACAAAACTCTAAGCGATTACTGCCGAATCTTGCAAGTCACTAAACGATTACTGGTCACAGATCTAAACTTCAAACCATGAAAAGCTAGGTTTTTTTTAAGACAGATACTGTTATTTGCTTATAACCACATAAAAAAAATCTTTGTAATAACAACACAAAGAGAAGGTATTCAAGATTCAAACTTGGCATTTTTTCTTCAGAGAGCAGCAATTCATTTGCGATGAAAATGGAACACGATGGCGCACAGTACAGCAAAGAGGGGAGATGAGATTTCGCGAGCAAGAACACGCTATGATACCGATGCTATCACAAAATGCGTGCAAGTAGGTTGAAGAAAGGTGGATTTACCGGCAATGGAGAGTATGCTTCACTCGAAATCGCCTCGATGGAAGCCTCGATAGAAGCCGCCGCCAACGCTTGGCTTCAGGTTTATCCGCCCTGTTCGTTTGGGGGTTTACAGGCGGCCAGAATCGGGTGACGGGTGTCAGGTTTACGAGCTCACAGCGAGTTGCAACAGCCCAGGCGAAAAGCGGGCAGAACCAGACGAGGATGGCCGGATGGGCCTCCACGACGCTGGTGTAGTGGTGTCTGGTAAAACGGACCGTGCACCGGAAAGCTGCCGCCGTTTTGCGATCACACGTCCATTCACTTTTCTCAAAAATTTTATTTTCTCATTCTCACTTCCTTTTTCCCTTATTTTTTCTTTCCTTTTCTCTTTTCCTTTTTGTCTCAATCAATTCATTTTTCTTCTATACAACTATGAACAAATTACTAAAAAAACTGTGACGGATCACACGTACACGGCTACACTTTCTATCCTACCAGTTGAGCTAGGTCTAGCCGCCATGCAAATTGATGTTGCATCTTATATATTGTAACAATTTGGGACTTCTTAGAGTTAGCAAAATAGGAAATTAAACTGTTTAATTGTAACTATCTGGGACTTCTTTTTATCTTGCAGGATTATAACGTTGCATCTAAGCCCGCTAGTACGAAGTGATTAGGAAAAGAGGGGAAATTCAACTCTGGGTAACTTCTCTCCCTCCCTCTTCCTGAAAGAATGAGGTATGTAGAGTCAAAGCATATACTACGTTCAACACATCAACTGAATTGTTGGATCTCAGTACATACCCATTCAATCCATACGGTGGAGCACAACACATTTCCGTTCTTCCGGTGGTTAAAAAAAAGCTCAGCTAAACAGTTGCATTGATACATGGACATAGTTGTAAATGTATTTAACCTGCAGACATCTCGAAGCACGACATCACCTAGCGATCACCATTTGCCAAAGTTCTTCTAAATCAGTTCAAGTATTCTGAAGCACGTATGTATGTACACCGGGAACATAGCTAATGTGTTTGGCCAAAGCAAAAAAGCAAAGGTTCGGCTAGTTTGCCCTCTGATAATTTGATGAACACTCTAGGCCGAAACTAGGCAAAAGTATCACAACTTAACTAGGCCTACTGCACAAATCATGCACCGATTACATTCATGAGGCGGTTCTTCACTTCTTTTTCCAATCTTGCCCAAGTTTTTTTGCCATTAAGGAAATCCATGAGGCTGAAGGGGGCAACAAGGCCTATAGTTGTGCAGTTGCAAATTGGGAAGTTCACAAAGCTTAAGAGACACAGTGGCATGCCTGATACATGTCAGTCATCATCATCATCATCAGCAGCAGCAGCAGCAGCAGCAAATTAATCCATGAACTGCCTACAGCAACAGTCACCAACTCCTTGGTTTGATCCGGTAGTACTTCACACCATACCCTATTGTGGAAGTGACTGTCGTAGTAGCTACAAGCCAACTGCAGGGGGAGGGGGTCATTTAGCATAATACCCAATGTTAAAAAAAAGTGCTAGGTGATGCTAGGCATTTGCAATTTCTGAAGATGGCTACAGTATAAAGAAAATCTAGCACATCAGAACAAAAAAATAATGTTATCATGCATCCGTACACAATATGACCACAGTTCATCTTTCTCCATCTCTAATCTGTCCTATTTTCATGCATAGATTAAGCCCAACACCTTTACACACAAACAAGCCTAGACAAAACGCCTTAGGTGCTAGCGGTGCAGCTCGGCCTAGCACCTAGGTGCTGCCTGTTTAAAAGGAGATAACACCATGATTCAAAATAATAGACATCATTTCATTAGGCATTCAAATAGTTGCTTCAAGTGTTATTCTGCAGTATTTACATACTATAGTAGGTGCATTGTAAATATACCTGATTTATCAAACAAATGCTCATGTGAGGTCAACTTTTGTGTTACACCAGGTAGACTCATAGTTTAATTAGTCCACTCTGACATAAGATGCATGCAAGCACAGAAAAACAAAGACTATATAGAAACAATCAAACAACAGTTGAAATATGGAAAAGAAATCACCTCAGGAGTGTAATGTAATTCTGAGTCTCCTCTGTGCCAAATTCTGGCTGAAGAAGTGCAGCGGCAACCAACATCAATTGGAATACTGTGTTCACCTGCAATCAAAACTATTACCATGTTTCCACCCAATAGGTCAATAATCATACAGGATTTAATGCTGTGTGAACATAGGCATACCTTGCTGATGAACAGAGGCTCAATCTTTTCGCGACGAATCGAATCTAAGTTAACAAATTCTGACCAACTGTTCCACTGGCACAAATTTGTAAAGGACATTCAGTTAATTGAAAAGCTTCCACAATATACTTGATGGATCACAAAAAAAAAACATATATATAACAGTACCTTCCATCCCAGACTAGAAGCCCGCTTGTAGAAAGCACCACCCACAAGAAGCAAGTCTCTTACAACAACGAGGCCAACAAGACCAGCTTCAAGTGAAATGAACAGCGCACGAATTAAAATATTGATTAAAACCAGAACCTTCAGACAAATACAAATATAATGTCAAAACTATGAGCTACTTTACTAAGGAAATTTTGCAATACAAAACAAATATATTGATGCTTGGTGATCTACTCACGATGTAAAAGATCTTTTTCAACCATGGCTACAGCAACACAGCCAATCAAAACCTAACCAACACCATAGATATTGCACATCAGCTTAGCAGCACAATTAACATAGAAACAAAAATGGAAAGTGTCGGTTTAACCTTGTCAGCCAGAGGGTCCAAATATGATCCAAAGACAGAATTGATGCCCATCTTTCTCGCTAAAAAGCCATCCAACTATGTTCAGACAACAACACAACAGAAGAAATGAGTAATATTGTAATGGATTTTGCAGTTTCCAAAGGTGCAATTCTTACCCAATCACTTGCACCCGATACAGCCAATGTGGCAAATGCAGGAAGATACCATTCATTCACGATCATCCTATAGTGCATGGAGTTCATAATAAGAAAAAAAAGCAGGACCATAGAGAGGAATAGAGAATAATAATGTACAGCATAGAGAGCAAGATACAACATTGAGGACAGAAGAACCACAAATTCGTCAAAATATCCAGAACAACAGAACCAAAGACAAAGGTCTAATTTGACTTTTTTCACAAACATTCACTAGATGAGAATGGACAACACAAAGCCATCAAAGAGATGGCGCAATGGCACCGATAAGCATAGAGATTGATGTGTACAACTAGAATAGGCCTCCAAGAATTCAAGCTATGTTGAAGCAAAAGCTACAGCTGGTTGCCTGATCTTAGCATTCAAAAATGTTGACACATCAGCTGATCCATTTGCGTTATGAAATATCACTTTGCATGCACACAACCCAACTTCAGTGCTCCTTCCTAATATGTGCCAACTTGAACGATCAAATTGAAGCACATGTTTATATGACCATAGTCCATAGGTAACACCATTAAATAACTAACATGTTTCAACTCCAAAAACCCATAATCCTTATACCCAGCCGCTGATAGAATGTGTAAGCCTTGGCGACCAGATGTTCTAATTAAAATCCTGGAGCAGCTCTACTTTAGAGAAATAGGCCGGTTCAAATTGTTGATCTGGATTCTCAGTCTCCCCAATTCAAATATTCTGAGTTCCCAATCGTTAATCAATAGATCCACACACGCATCATTCAGGAGTATTGACTTCACTGGCTCTGGCTTTTTAAGATCATGGTACATATATGCCATCAACTAAATAAAAACAATTAAACAGTGAGATGGTTCCTGGAATAAAGGCAAGCTAGAAATGAAGAGATCATGGTTATCAAGTTTGAACCCTCCTCGGTGTCTTGCCGAACCTCTAGTCAAACTATTACCACATTGGATACAGCTCTAAACACGAAAAACAGATGAGAACACTCACCATCCAATGACAGGCCCTGACACCATCCGTCCAATCGACACCAAATTGGGCGCATTCAGAAACCTCTCACCTCCACATCCCACAATTCCTGAAGACGCCGCAACCTCCGCTTCACCCCCGGAGATCCGCCTGTGCTCCCACCTCACGGCGTCCGCGACGGCCAGCGCGCGGCCGCCGGCGAGGGCCTGGGCCCTGCGGAGCTTGGCGCCAAGGGCGGCAGCCGCGGCCGTGAGCGGTGTCGCCGACTGCGACAGCATCCATGGGGCCGACGAGAGGAACAGCGGGCCGCCGGACCGGATGGGGACATGGGTGTGCACATCGCTGGCGAAGGGGTTGGCCGCGGCGGTAGTGGTGGGGGAGGATGAGGCGAGGTAGGTGTGGAGGGAGAGGAGCGGCCTGGGGTTCGAGATCGGGGTGGCGCGCTTGCGTATGAGAGGGTTTAGGGTCTTGAGGAAGGCCATGGCCGTGGATCGCGGAGCATTGCAGTGGGTATCGCCGTATCGGCCCCGGGCCCCGGCGGTCGGACGTCGGAGCGAAGAGAACTGGGGTTTGGACTTGGACTTTGAGAAGCAAAGTTGGACTGTGACGTTCTATTGCTCTAAAATGTTGAGATCGACACAATGTCGTCCAAAAAGAGTGTAATTTTAGTTGCATTTTTTTATTAAAATATACTTTTATCTTAAAAAAGTAGAGTTCTAGATATATTTTTTATTTAGTATCTAAAGTTTGTCTAAAAACATAGATAAAAATATTAATGGCTTGTGCGACAAAAAAGATAAAATATTAATAGCTCGTGCGACAAAAAAAAAAGTTAAGACGAGTGGCACCTGGATATATTCGAATTATTTAGTAGCCTAAAAGCCAGGACTATTTTTTATAACTAGAAGAATACCCCGCGCGTTGCTGCGGAAATTTCAGATAATTTAAAAAGAAATTAGACTATTTATTTTTATAGTTATATGAATAAAATTATGTTAAATTATTTTTTTGAATGATTTGACACAATATGAACAACTAAATGCATGTTAGTAGATAAAGAGATGACTATCATAATTACATGTGCTAGTTGGTTATAATTGCAAGTTATAGTGGATTGTTGATGTAGATAGCTTGCATGTTGAGAGAAATCTCTAGTGGGGTTTAGCTTTATAAGAGTATAAGATAAGATGACACTCAAGTGAAAGGCTTTATAAAATATGTTTAATGGCAAATTTAATAGTATCGTATGGCATATGAAAAGAATATTATACCATACATACATAATAATTTGAACATATCACACTGATGATCAGAGAGGATGTTGTACAGCCCAACATAATCCTTTTATTTTAAAATAAACTAACAAAACTTAAGAAGACAAAATCCATGATGAATCTGAAAAATTTTCAATGAGAAAGCTCGTGGGAGCTCTTCAAACAGGTACATATAATTTTGCTAAAAAATAGGTACACAATGCCTTCCAGCAGAGGTCCACTCCTCGCAGTCGCACGTCTCCGCTCCTTGCCGGCACACGGAGACGAGGAGGGTGAAGGCGGAGCCGGCTGCGCGGTCCCGGCATCACTCGAGTCGAACCTCACGAAAATGCTTGGAACGAGCACCAAACAAAGGGCAACTGGGCAGAGAGATGAGCTTGGACTGTGTTTGGGCTGGGCTCAGACGGGCCGGACCCAAGTGGAACCTACACAAAAAAAAAAGTATAAGTCATTCTAAAAATCTTAAAGAGTCAAATTTTTTCAACTTTGACCAAATTTATATAGCAAAATAATAATATTTTTTTTGTATCAATCAAGTATCATTAGATTCTTTATTAGTTATATTTTCATAGTGTACCTATTTTATGACATAAATCTTTATATTTGTCTCTATATTTTTGGTCAAACTTGAAAATGCTTTGACTCTCCAAGATTCTTGGAATGACTTATAATTTGGAACGGAGGGAGTAATTAAGAAATTATTCAATTATTTAGCTTGGCTGCTTTGAGATTCGTACTATAGTTTTTTAAAAAAGGCTATCGGAGCATCTCTCTTTATGCATAGAAGTCAACCTTAGAAAATCACTTTCATTTACAAAATCACTTTTATCTCATAGAATCACTTATTCACTTTCTATAGAAGATGAAGAGCAGGAGGAACTCAACCAAGCAGTAGAAGATTCTTGTTTATTTATACATAGTTAGTTAAGTTAAAAACTAATTTAGTACTGTGTTATAATTAGGTTTATTATTATGGACGAAAGGACTGGAGGCGGAGCAAGCAAAGGCCTAATCTTCCTGGGCCACAGCATCGGCCTTGCCTCTAGAGACTCACATTCCATAAGATTTGATATAGCCCTAAGAGTCAAAAGGATTGCCAAAATTCAAGGAAATGGCAAGAGTTCAGGTGAATATTGGTCTGACTTGTCACTTCTGGATGGACAAATGGGAAACAGAAATACTGCAGAATAATCCCACAAGCATTCTCCTTTGCAAAGGACAAACAGATCAATGTCAGGAAAGCCTTCATCACTGGCAATGTCACTGACCTATTCAATTTACCATTATCAGAAATAGCATTCCAGCAAGCCCAAGTGATGCAACAACAGATGCAAATGCACAACAGAAATGAGCTAGAGAAAGATGTATGGACCTACTCAGCACAAAACTCTAGCTACAGAGCTCAAACTACATACAAATTAATGATGGGCCACCAGCCGGTACAACCTATCCTCAAATGGCTATGGAAATCTTATTGCCAGCCAAAGCATCAAGTCTTTTTTCTGGCTTTTGACGAAAGATAGGCTGAGCACAAAAAACATCCTGATGAGAAGGAAAATGCAACTGGATTCATACAGTTGTGCTTTCTGTATATCAGGCCAGAAAGAATCAGTGCATCACCTGTTCTGGGAATGCACATATGCGCAACAATGCTGGGAAACTCTTGATCTACAAATATTACAAGATGGTGACACGATTCAGAACACCCAGGCTCTGAGAGCTCAGCTAGGATCCCAGTCCTACATGATAGCAGTCATTTTGATGAGTTGGACGATTTGGAAAGCAAGAAATAAACAATTTTCAATAACAGACTAATGTCAACTCAAGAGTGCAAAAGAGCCTTTTACAATGAGCTGACGAAGGTCTCGTACCGTGTCAAGAGTCAAGACAGGTCTAAGCTTTTGTTTGATCAATGGTGTCAAAATCTACAATGGATTGCTCGATAGTCTTAATTTTCTTTTTCTCTTAACCCTACCCCCCCCCCCCCCCCACTCTCTCTCCTCTTTTTCTGATTTTTTGTAAGAACTGTTTCTTGTAGTTCCATAATCTTATTTTTATCAATAAATCCCTGCAGGGGCGAAAGCCCCTCCAGCTCACTCAAAAAAAAATTCAATTTATTTTCGATCAACTCAGCGCCCCTTGTCTAATCCAACATCTTCTTTACAGCCTTTCTAACTTTGCCATTGAGTACTCTCTACATCTGTAACGTTTGGACCGTGCATGCAAGTGTTAGCAAATACTTCTTTTGTTCACATAAGAATACAATTCGCACATTTTATAGAGTCAAACAGTTTAAACTAAAATTATAAAAAAAAACTAACACTCATAAGATAAGATAAGTGCCATTAGATAAGTTACAAAATATATGTTCAATATAAATTTATTTAGAGATATAAATGTTAAATATTATTTACTATAAGTTTAGTTAAATTTAAATTAGTTTGACCGGTATAGTTTTATAACTATATTCTTTCGTGGATGGAGAGGTAATATGAATCAAGGTCAAGCGTGAAACTCAAAAGAATTTTTTTAGATAAAAGAAGAGGAAAAATATGAAGTACCATTACATCACCACCCTCGAGATCAGTTGGTCAGATTCTTTCTCCGTTTGTGTTACTTAAAAAAACCGTTAATATTGTGCAATATTTAGGCGACAATTCTCACCGGAACGGACAACGAAGAGCACTCAGCACTTTGCCAAATTTGGCTCGCGCCTTCCAAACCCACGTCCAGAAAAAGAACGCGATTCCCGTCCACAGACTCGGCCCTCGTCAATGTAGAAGTATCCCCAAGAAATCGGGCCACCCTCTTCGCGCGGATCGACCCGAGGGTGCGCCCCGCCCACTCTCGCGTCGGTCCCGCGATGGGCCTCTTCTCATCGGCCGCTAAGAGATGCAGCAACGGCAAGAAGTTCCTCCGCAGCGCGGGCGCGTGCTGCTGCTCGCCGTCCGCCTCCGCCCCTGCAGGTGGTGTGCGCGGCAAGGAAGAGGCGTCGACGTCGGCGCCGGCTTCCGCGCCAGCAGATAGCAAGAAGAAAAGGTGGCGGAAGAGGAAGTTCTGGAGGAAGAAGAAGAAGGCCAAGAAGGAGAGCGGCGATGGCAGCGGCGAGCTCGCCGACCTCGTCAATAACATTTCGGCCAACTCGGGTAAGCCCGTCATCCATCCATCCAACAGCCACTCCTACGCCATGCAGATGGATGCAGAAGCCAGGCCTATGCGTGCATGGCTAATGATGCTGTGCTGCATGCAGACGTGTGCAAGAACGTGAATGCGGCGGAGGAGATCCTACGGGGCAGCAACCAGAACATGCCCAGCAGGGCGCTGACGTTCAGCCAGCTGAGCGCCGCGACCGACGGGTTCAGCGAGCAGAACCTGCTCGGCGAAGGCGGCTTCGGCCGGGTGTACAAAGGGCTCCTCGAGGACACCAAAGAGGTGATCGCCGTGAAGCAGCTGGACAGGAACGGGTTCCAGGGCAACCGCGAGTTCCTCGTGGAGGTGCTGATGCTGAGCCTCCTGCACCACCCGAACCTGGTCAAGCTGCTGGGCTACAGCACCGACTCCGACCAGCGGATCCTGGTGTACGAGTACATGCCCAAGGGCTCGCTGGAGGACCACCTCCTGGACCTGCCCCCGAACTGGAAGCCCCTGCCGTGGCACACGCGGATGCAGATCGCGGTGGGCGCGGCCAAGGGCATCGAGTACCTGCACGAGGTGGCCAACCCGCCGGTGATCTACCGCGACCTCAAGGCGTCCAACATCCTCCTGGACAGGGACTTCAACGCCAAGCTCTCCGACTTCGGGCTCGCCAAGCTGGGCCCCATGGGCGACCAGAGCCACGTCAGCACCAGGGTCATGGGCACGTACGGCTACTGCGCCCCCGAGTACGCCATGACCGGCAAGCTCACCAAGATGTCCGACATCTACAGCTTCGGCGTCGTGCTGCTCGAGCTCATCACCGGCCGCCGCGCCATCGACGTCGCCAGGCCGTCCGAGGAGCAGGTCCTCGTTCACTGGGTGAGTGACTTTCTCCTTTCGTTTCGTTCCACAGGAAATTGTGAAATCGATTGCGGTTACCGGCCGAACGATCGATCCGCCGAGAATAATGCATGTATACGATTTCTTGCAGGCGTCGCCTCTGCTGAGAGACAAGAGGAGGTTCATGAAGCTGGCTGATCCGTTGCTGTGCAGGAGGTACCCCGTGAAGGGGCTGTACCAGGCGCTGGCCGTCGCGTCCATGTGCTTGCAGGAGGACGCTGCCAGCCGGCCGGGGATCAGCGACGTCGTCGCGGCGCTCTCGTTCCTCGCCGACCCGCAAAACTACCCTCCCGAAGGCATGCAAGCTGAGCACTACAAGAGCCCAGATCGAGGGTCAGACAAGGATAGCAGTCCCAGTCCTCCTAAAGCCGACATGATCAGGGCAGACGACGAAATGAAGCATAGATGACCGTAGGGGGAGCTAATTAAGCTAACGGGAAAGGGAGAGGGATTATTGCAGAGCTGTCTGTCTGCTCTCTTCAATCTTCTTTTTGTATAAAAACGTACACCACGTAGGCAGGATGTAAACACCATTCAAGGGAGTTATCTTGACTGATGCAGATTTTCAGCAGCAATATATGCAGCGTGAAGTTCAGCTAACTGTTCGACACAAATTACACAGTGATGACGCAAAGTGAGTGACAAGCGGCAATGTGATTGATGCTGTAGCTCTTGCACATGGTTTAGCTTGGGGGTTGCCGATTTCTTGGACTCTGAAAACTGAACTTCCCGGAGATCAATTTTCAACTGCCCACGAGGCCACACGCGCCCGGCAGGTCCACTAATAGCTGACGAGGACGTAGTACTGTACTTCACATTTTGATATGTTTATGTTTGTTTATTTATTATACAATCCTGCTGGTAGCCTGACACTCGGAGTAAATGTGAAGCAATCTTGTTAATCTATTCAAATTCAAACTAACACATGCAACTTGGACAGTTCTGCGTAGACCCAGAAATAAAAATAAAAATAAAAATAAAATTCAAATCCTAGACAGACGCAACACAAACTCACAAAGCAATGTCTTCTGCCAATCCACTTATTGCAATAATCTTTCGTCTTTCGCGGAAAGAAACTGCTTATTTTTAATTTTGCATGGTAGATAAACGAATTCTTCAATGCATCAGCTCAATCTTGACGCCTCCGACCTTCACCTTACCCTTGCCTTGGCGCGGCACGAGGGTGACCACCACGCTCTCGTCGCCTTCGGCCTTGAGGTCCTCGAGCTGCTCGTTCAACGCGAGCCGCAGCTTGGTCTTGATCCCTCTCCCCTTCTTGCCATGGCCGTGGCGGTGGCCGTGCCCGTGCGGCACGTTCACGAAGCTCCCCGCGAGCTCCCGCCCGCCGGATCCCACCGCGGCGTGGTCCTCGGTGTTCACGAACACGTCGAACTTGGCGGCCACGTCCCTGTCCACCTCGATGCCGTCGATGACGAGCACCTCCACCTTGGACGCCTTCTCCGCCTTGCTCCTCTGTACCGCCACCGGCCTCTTCACCGTCACGCTCGTCGCCTCGTCCAGCGTGATGGGGAACTCGCCCGCCTTCTTAGCGGCCGCGGCGGCGGTGGCGGCCTGTGCCGCGGGCGCGAGGAGCGAGTCCGCTCTCCGCGCCGCGGCGGTCACGGTTGGCCTTGCGGCCGTCCACGGCAGCGGCACGTCCTGGTACCGGTACCGCAGCCTGTCGGTGTCGAGCACGTCGCGCACGCGGATGCGCACCAGCTTTGAGGTCTCGTCGTACAGGAGGAAGGAGGCGTTGAGCCAGTCCGGGTCGGTGAGGTCCGTGTGGCGCCGGGCGTCGAGCCCCTTCCAGACGGACCACATGCGGTCGATGTTGGCATGGTGCGCGTAGAAGAGCGGGTCGAACCCGGCCGAGTAGAAGTTGCCCATGTCCTCGCCGTGCGGCTGGTTCGGGTCGCCGCACCAGATGTGCACCGGACCATGCGGGATGTTCTCCACCGGCCCTGGCCCCTGGTTCGGCTCGTCGCCGGCGCGGTACGCGCTGCCGAAAAAGAGCGACGGCGTCGGGCTCAGCGATACCATCTGATGATGGAACATCGATTTTGACGCACATGCACGTCACAAAGTTTTTGATCAGTTTTGACAAGATTCCGACACCATGTATTCTGCTTTTGTCATCAGTTCATAGTAACAACAATATAACCGCACGTTACCTGACGGTACATGACCCTGAGGTTGTGATCAACCTGCTGTTTGTCAGTGAAGAATCTCGGCTCCCTCCCGTTGTAGTCGAGATTGATTAGCTTCGGCGGCGCGTGCCGGCTGTTACGCCGCGGATCGAACAGCTGGGATGACGGGTCCGCGTACATGGCCGGCATGCGCATCCCGTCCGGCGCGTCCCAGTTCCAGAACGGTATGGCGAAGCTGGGGTCGCCGATCAGGCTGCCCAGGATGCGTTCGAAGAAGTAGAGGTAGCACCGGTGGAAGGGGAAAAACAGCCACGAGTTGTGCACCTGGAGCTCCACGTCGGGGAAACCCTCGGGGCTGTACGACCCGTCGCAGTAGGCGCAGTGCACGGTCGCCTGCGCCGCGAAGCTACGCGGGTCGTCTGCCGGGAGCGCCTTCATCGCGGCGATCCCGGCGTTGAACTTGGCGACGTAGTCCGCGGTGACCGAGTGCGCCGCGGGGCGCGTCCGGAGCGGCAGGGACGTGGCGTCGGGGAGGGTGAAGTCCACCGGCAGCGCGTTCGAGGGCGGCGGGCAGCACGTCAGCACGTTGGCACTCGGAGGAAGGTCTGCCGGGCCGCAGGAAGAGATGTCGGGCGTGGCGACGGGGTCGGCGCCGGCGCGGCGCGCGGTCACCAGGGTGGCGGTGGCACTGGCACTGAGCGCGCCGAGGCCCAGGAGGACGTCGCGGCGGTCGTGCTTTGGGGCGTCATGCTCGGAGCGTTCGCCTCTTGGCGATGCGCACGAGACGCGCTGGACGGTGACGCGGCGAGGCCTAAAGCCGGAGCTCGTTCTCGGAGAGGATAGAGGAAAGGTGGCAGCTGGAGCTGGCTTAGCAATTAAATGCGACATGGAGGCCATGTCCGGTTAAACTTGCAGAGCGCAGTGGGCTAGCAGCTTCGGAGACGATGCGATATATATAAGCTGGGCGCGGTGCTTCCTGTACTGCATCGGCGTCGGCGACGAGCTGAGGGAAGTAGGGACGTGCGCATGTGGGAGTGAACAGCCAAGGAAGACGGCGTAGGACGCCATCCCTAGATCGTCAAATGCTGCATGTGGAGGGAGATACGGACATACGGGGCAGTAGCTAAGTTATTATACTGTGTCTTTGTGGATTCGTCGGTGCGCACGTCTGCTTTGAAGATTTGTTAGACAAGCTGTGCTAATTTTGATGCTGAGTTTTGACTGAGAAACAGTTTTTTTCCTTTTTTTAAAAAAAATTAACTGTGTAAGCTTGTGTGGTGCAGCCATGCCCATGGATGTCAAAGGAATCTGTGCACTCCTATGTCTGAACCGACAAATTGTGCTGAATCTTTACACTTTGGGGTGTTTGATTTGAGAAATATGGTAAATCCACTTGCATATGTTGTACTCCTAGAAGAATCATTATTACATATCACTACTATGAAATAAAGCATGCATGAAGCTGCTAAATATCAATCATAGAA
>Ga0182004_10002626_pt1 | contig 14070 bp, 11 predicted proteins | sample Sormic07211540_1_FD_120479 | JGI IMG/M metagenome (GOLD analysis project Ga0182004, IMG submission 120479) | Endophyte microbial communities from Sorghum bicolor roots, Mead, Nebraska, USA - 072115-40_1 MetaG | ecosystem: Host-associated > Plants > Roots > Unclassified | place: USA: Nebraska...
ATGTACATCAGTGAAACGAATTTGAACCTGTGCATTGAAACCAAAAATTATCTTTGATGAAAGCCCGTCTCTAGCATCAAGAACTCCCCTGTAGAGTGAATCATCGCCATGGAAAGAGTACATGTATCTTGGTCCTAGAAAATATATGCCTTTTACTTGCTCTGAAGAAAGTGCATCAGAAAACACATAGACTGGGCCCATTTGACCTGTGAAGGCAAAAGTTTTTTCGAAACCAATTGAGATAGGTTCATCACCAACAGGCATTAATTCTGTGCCAATGGTGCAGTGAGTCATTGCTTCGTTGAATTTTGCATACCTTAAAATACAAAGGACAAATTAGTATCACAAACTACAAATAGTATTAAATGAAAACTTAAAAGTCATAAAGTATGCACAAAACACATATAATTTTCAATGAAAGGCAGCTTCACAAAATAAGAACATGGTACTTTAGATGCTAGTATTCAATATGTATCTGATGTATAGCAATCTTGATTGGTGCCTTTTCTCTTTTTTAAAAAATAAAAGTCTTTTTTTATTAAATAAGTACTGATGTTTTCGCAAAATATGCACAATAAACCTTACCTCCTTAAACTTAACTCGCACAGAAATGAATCAGTAAAACCTATTAAAAAATTGATGTAAACAGCTTTCATGACAAACTACCAATAAAATTTCTATGTGGCCACTTTAGATAGATATCAAAGTATATATATAGGAAAATTTTTTTTACACGTACGTGTATCTACTCTGATTAGCTAGTACACGCACGCGACTTTTGTTCCATGAGTTGGAGCCTTCCCTTCAAGTGTCCTGCCTTAGCGGGTCTTTTAACAGATCATTACCCATTAGACGAAATACTCTGATATACGATGTCCCTCCCCACGTCGCTCCTCGTTCATCACTGGTGGCGGCGCTCCTCCCCCATGTGCACCTCGATCTACATCGACGAGTCGCTCCGTTCCATGGCGTTGCCTCCCCAAATCCCATGGGACCGGCAGTGCCCCTCCTCCACGTCCTCTAGATTTGGCGACGAGGCGGTGCCGGAGCTTCCTCATCTCCCTCGATGGCGCGTGGCCCCTACACGAAACTGGCATCGAGCGGCGCTGCAAAATCCAGGTACGGCAGTCATACCCATTAGACGACATGATTTGCGGCGGCGTGGTCCATACGCCATTTCACAGTGTAGTCGCACCTATAGGTTTTGATTCTTGAGAGCTGAGGTATTGCTGCAGATTTGAATGCATTGGCTACCCGTTTCCATCGGGCGGCTCTCTCCCCTCCAGCGGTAGAGGCCTCCCTTCCCCGATGTGGATCTGCTTCTCATTCCATTGCGGCATTCCATATTTCCATGCCTGATGTTGTGGTGACTTCTTCATGCCTGATATAGCAACGGTACGGGCCAATTCTTATCCTTCATCCTTGTCTCACAGTAATGAACTCCGATTACATGTAGGCGGACATGGAGATGACATCAATTCTTGATCTCACCGGTCGGTGAAGTAAATCAGGGGAGGGCAATCCACTTTCCATTCGATGAGTATATGCACATATGTACTCCAACATAGAAAAGTATGCATAGATACTAAAATATATATACAGATACTCCATTTCAAAGTATATATAGATACTCCATTCCAAAGTATGTACATGTACTCTCAGGAATAATATGTATATGTATATCTGCATACTTCTCTTAACCATGTACTTTGTATGTACCGATACTTATAAAAGTATAAAGAAGTATGCACACATACTCATCCGGATTCCGAAATGTACATACATGTATTTTTATAATAAAGAATTGGTCCATACTATTATGTTGGATAAGTATTTGTTTACACTATTTTAACGAAGAGCATGTATGCGATATTTCCCTACAAATATCCATTTTTCATGGAAGTTATCAGCATCCTTCAATAGATTTTTTCCCAATATGCATACTCTCAGTCCGTTAGCTAGTAGACCCGTTAAGCACCCATCCGAAGCCCTCAGTTTACGACCGTGGGACATATTGGATGCCCTCCCGTGTGCGTACTAGATGGTGTGAGTAGTTACTCGTACGAGTAGTATATATATAGGGAAGTATACTTTGTAGCTAGCTACAAAATATATTATTCTGTAGCCACCTCCATTTACGATAATTTTATGTACTAATTTACGATAATATGTATACATATTTACGATAGTTGGGTTACTATAACACATAGGATATTTACCATAATGTTATAGTAAACCACTTAGTAAGGAGTTACTATAACCTTATAAATTAATATAGTAATTATCGTAACTCAAAGTGGCTAAAAAATAAGTTATTTTGTAGCCAGCTACAAGATAGTAGCACATGTAAATGCTGTAAAACAAGTTAACAACACTCATTTGGTAACGGAGACATGAAATAAATTGTAGTATCATGGATGCAACATTATTTTATGAAATTTTGAATTGATACACAAAAGACCAAACACTGTTAGGATTCTTAAAATGTGATTACGATATAAATGAAGTTTCCAACAAAAATTGTAGAATTTTGGTTCATCAACAATGGTGCGATTGTGTTGTGCCGCACAATGCTAAATAAAAATTTGATACATTAATTTGTCAAATAACATTTTGTGAAGTGGTTTGCCATGACTACATAGGCTATATCAGAGCCTACCTCCACTTGGTTGAGAGTATGGATGTATGCCTAGACCACCTAAAGTAAATCCTCGTCAAGGAAAATTTGGGTGCATATTTTATACTTTAAAATGTAAAGCCTAAGCAGGAAGCATTGCGTATAATACGTGGATGTATTGCATTTAGTCTCTTGAGTGGTTTTTGTTCAAAAGCCTCTTGAGTGGTACATATAGATTATAGAGTATAGATACTTAGGGGGAAAGACATCTCTTGGGATACATATGGCAATATCAAATAACAATCCTAACTACCTGTTGGTGTAAATAACACTTTGTAGGACTCATATGTAAAAATAAGAAGAATGAATGGAGAGTGAGTGTTGGGGAGCACACAGTAAGGATATTTCCTCCAATTCCAATATAGTATCAGAGCCTTCGTTAGGGTTACCTCACGCGGTGGCGGCAGCGTGAGTGAGCTGCTGCGACGGCAAGGGCAACTGACAGCAGCGGTTCCCCCAATTCCAATATGGTATCAAGGGCAACGACAGCGCAGCGCTAGGATGGGAGGGGAGGCAGACCGAACATGGATAGGGAGGGTGCAACAGTTCCCAACTATTGTGACTCGACAAAGGGTGATGAAGAGGGTCAGTGACGATGACGAGTAGTGCAGCAGCCCATCAATGCCCACAATGAACCACCATGACAATCTGCTGCTACTCGAAGCAGGAAGGATTATGTATAATACGTGGATGTATTGCATTGAAGCTTTCGGGCGGTACATATACACACTGCCTAGGTTGGCCTAGTTTTTTTAGAACTACATAAGCCCAGAAGATCATAACTAATTCACACACTATATACACCTAAAATGAAGAATGGAGCTCACAAGATTTTCAGTCAAATGTAACATTATTTAAAATTGCAAATGCAGATGAATTTGCTCACCCACACTTCTCGGATGATACTAGCTCCCCATCTACATAACACCTCAGCTGGCTTCCTCCGGAGAAAGCCCTCCCAATTGTATGAGTAACAGAAAGGAATATCCATTCCTTTGGTGGAAGCTTGAGCGGTAACAAAACACATTGATGTTTTTGATAGATAGACTGCCAACAGGGAAAGACCAGAATTTAGCATGGGTTCATTATTCCTGCGAAAGTTACAAATTCAGGTTGTGCAGAGTAAGATATTGACAGCTCCTATAGGAAGAACAAACATGAAGTACTTTATGCTCTAGAGACTCAAAAGTCCAGATCAAAGGGGGGGAAAAAGGTCTCTAAACTCAGCTGAATTGCATATCCACAAATTAGAATATAACTAGATAATTGTTTGAAAACCTATAATCGTAACCCATAAATATCATACAAAACTATAAGAAATAGCTGATTTCTTCAAACAGGAATCAACATTACTGTTACTGCATCATGAGTCAAAAACATGTAAAATTACAAATGGATCCATCTGCCTAGATTAGCACCTTTTTTCCCCCAAAAAATGGTGCCATTGGATTCAACCTTTTTTAAAAAATTTATCTACAAACAAGTATGTTCCTATTGAGCTTTTGTTATGTTAACTTCCATTTATTTATTTGTCAAGCAAGCTGGAAGCCGATAAATGGTGGAACATGGTCAACTGATGCAACCAAGGTCTCATCTACTCCATTTCAAATTGTTAAGTATTTTATCTTTGTATTCAGTCAAACTCATTTAACTTTGACAAAGTTTAGCCAAAAAAACATCTACACTATCAAAATATATTACACAAGAAGCTATGAGCTGTGCAGACCAAATCATCAATTTCGGTCAAAACTCATCTGGCCCAAACTAGTCTAATTAAAGAAATGCTATAGTAGTGAGGATTGAGGAGTGGCCCCTCTAAGGGTAAGTAATGTTTATTCCCTAGCTAATTAATGGCACATTTCTTGGTTGCAAAGTAAATACACATGCAATAAATATTTCTGAACTGAATAAGTTGATGTGATTCAAAAATGGGGAAGAAAATCACAATTACCTCATATACTAAAGCACTTCTGTTAAGAACAGCGGAGCACCCCTTTCCGTCTTCTGTTAAAAAGGAGAAAAGGCCCATCATACCACTGTCCGGAAAGTTTTCAACCCTTAACCAGCAAGAAAAAGATAGCCCTCTATTGTAAGGCCATAGGAAGGGTGATTTTATTTCTATACCCTGCCAAGGAAAAAGAACAAATCAAATATTGTAAAAGCAGAATTATGGAAGTTTTTTTTCTCTCGAACACATAGGAGAGTTGTATATTAAGAAGAAAGGACAATAGGTGGGTGGGGGGAGGGGGACGGGAGGCGGAGGGGGTACAGCCTCCATAGTTCATACTGATCACACACACACCTATCACTAGAAGGAAATAAAACTCACGTGCCTAGTACACAAAGAAAAAATGACCCTGGCCATACTTATATACCAATTGGCACAAGGGCGAGGAGAAGACACACCTCGAGCCCCAACAAAACTCCAAAACCTCAATTCCTCAGTGTATAAAATATCAAAGGAGCACATGAAATAAAGAAAAGAAGATTTATTGGTAGAACATATGTATCAAAAGCCTTCAAAGGTTCATGATGAAATAGAATCTATCCACAAAGCCTACTTTTCTTCTCGTTGCTTCTAAAAGCAGCTGACCTCTTTTGCGCTCCACAAGTCTGAATAGCTTCCAACTACTCTTGCCAACACCTTTGCCTTTTAGCATTGACCCATTTATATAATGAGATAAGAAGCAGTCAAAGTACAGCTTGATGAGACACTATATATATGTTTTCTCCCGAACAAACTAAGCAGCAAGATAAGAGAGATGAGTACTGTCACATTCTAAACTGCTCATGGATTTTAGTGGAGTAACAAGTTTACTACATCCCAACAAACAAAGTTGCTTTTGTCATGTAATCATTCAAACACTGCCTCTAAATGTACAACATGTTTTGGTTTCCCTTGGACCAGTTAGACAAAGAAGGTGGATGGATTGGTCTAAGTTTACAAAGAATCTATAGAAGCGCCGTCCATACGGAAGTCTGGTTAAGTTTGCAATAGATGGAGAGCTGCCAGAAAATTCTTTAACGTTATATGCCTAAATGTGTACATGTGTATTCCTAATCTTTAGCAATAAATTAAAAGTTACTAAAACATGTTTTAAAATAAATGTATCTAAGAATAATAAACATTATTGCACAATACATTCATCACTATCATTTGAGTAGTGAGTTCACCTTTTTAGTCAAAGAAAAGATAAAAGAACCGTTGCAATGCACAAACACTTTGCTAATGAAGAATAAAACAAAAAGGGTGCTTCAACAGAAGGAACCTAAACTTTTGTACATACTACCTAGGAACTTGCAAAGAGAATAAAAAATATGACATAAGAAAAATTAATACTTTATAAGAAGAGCATATAGAGATCGTTCTATAACTTAGGGGCACACTCTAACAACACCCTCACAACTTTTTTTCTTTAATCATTAAAGAATCATTAGTGTTGAATAACTACACAATTTTGACAGAACAATTAAGTACTTCACAATAAATTCAGTGGTAATTCAGGATTTGTATTTTTTTTTTGAAACTGCAGGAGAGCTACGTTTCATTGTATTAAAGAGAAAGGATATGTCAAGTCCACATTGAGGTAAATTTGGGCATCTATTTTCTTCTTAATTAAATGACACCTGGTTTCCCCTAGGTTGTCTAGTTTTTTTATATCTCAATGACATGGGGTTAAGGGCCACATGCCAATGAGACAGTCACAAAACTACCATTGAACTCGGTGTCCTATCCTGAATTGCTCAATTTTGTTTGATGCACATAATCTTTGGAAATAAACTATGAATCACAAAAAATGAAATTTTAAATTGCTAAATAAATAGGACAATACGCACAGAATCATGACCACTGAACTCAAAGAAAGCTTCTGGCCCCTTTTCCTTCAGCATGTGACTGAGACTTGTCAGAAGCAAAGATGTGTGCTTGTATTTGGTACCAATCTTTTCACATCGCAAAAGTGCAAAGATTTTGCGGATGTCCTTGCCACATATACTATGTGCACCAAGTATCTGTATTAACTCTGCAATTGCAATAACTGTATCATCCTTTTCCTCTACTGAAAACCAATCAAGAAGAAAACTTAGCAACCCAGCTTTGAAACAAGAGGTTCTATTTGTAATGGATTGCTTGAGCAACTGCTGTAAGATTACAAGCCCATAGTGCTGAAGTGACGTGCTGCTCTGCCAATTAGAAATTGGTTGATGTCATGAAAAAAGCATATAAGTGGGAATTATAAGAGGAAATGGTAATATCATCTCTGTATGTAAGAGAAAAGACCTTCTGCAAAATATTCAGAAGTAATACAACAGCATCTTCATTCTGAAATAAGAATATGGAAACATTACATTAGTCGAGATAATTAAATGAACCCAGAAATGCTTATACTATACTAGGTTTTCAAACGATTGATAACTACTAGCCTTTATAGTTGTTTTCTCATCTAACTCAAACTTGCAATCAACCAGCATGCTAAGCAATGCATCCAAGAGTCTCCCACTTGGCGACCATTTGTAGAAATCCAGTATCAGGCTCTGTAATGTTTGATAACCTGCTCCAACTAGTAATCTAAAGGCACCCTAGACAAAATGAACCAAGATTGTTGTCACACACTAAACAGAGTTATTGCATGAACCACATGTATCAATATGATTACCTTAGATGCATCATTTCCTTCAAGTAATAAAGTTAAGGTCTGAAGGACATTAAGGACAAGCTGCTCATCAGTCACCTTATTGAAATTTCCATTCAATAATGAAATAATATGTAGAAAGCACCCTTCGTCGCGAAATAGATTTTGATAGTACTAGAAAGTGAAGTATAAAAGCACATTTGTCAACACATTATGCATTACTGGTATATGGGCAAAACAATTGTAATTCTAACTATTAAATACAAAACCATTATGGAAACCTACCATGCGATCCATCATTATGATCTCTCTCATGTTGACCAGAAGGTCAATTGACAACTCTGTGTTGATATTTTCTTTTTTATTTGCACGTGAAAAGTTCTCTAAATACTTTGAGCATAACTGCAATTTGGCTGTATGATCTTGTGTTGACGATGAAGGCAACTGGTTACAGGGAACCATATTTTAGCTCCCAACAATAATAAGAACACAGGGGAAGAATTCATGGTAAACATAAACTTTTATAGAACAGAAGTTAAGAATAGGTTTACCCTAAATAAGGCAAGAACTTGCTCCAGCACATGCTTTCGAATGTTCTGTTCATGGAACAAGTCAAATAAACACTCAATGCAGTCAGCATTGTGTAAAACAAGAATTCTTCCATCTATCGATATAGTGACATATTCCATAAAGAGGCTCAAAGCTAACTCTATACATATAAGAGTGTCCTCAGTTCTGCCTTCAATATTTTTAAACTGAGAACCATCTTGACTAACCATGACATTAGAACAAAGAAAATTACTGAAGTTTCGTAGCTCTTGTGCCAGACGGCAAGCAACCTTAAGGACTCTTGTAATTACATCCAATGATTCAAATGAATCTAGAGTATGTTCTGTCGCGAGTTGTAGAATAACACGGAAGCTTTTGAGAAGAGTGTTGACTGCCAAAGGATCAGAAATGCAATGTTCAAGTGCATCTAGCAGTGCCGTGCATTCTGGCTACAATGAAAAGAAAAATAAAGTAGAAGAGATCCATAAAGAGATTCAGAACAAAATATGTGGTGTGTTCGAGAGAAAAAAGAGCAAATTACTGGTGATTAGACACTGAGCCTACAATATTACATTATAAAAGACAAAAGTTTTACCGTGTTATATGTGTTTTCATTGAGTGTTGCAGCAAACTCCAAGAAGGAAATAGCTTCCACTTGAAGAATGTTAACATCGCTACGATACAAGCTTTCAGAATGAATAGATATTCGGTTACTGTTAACATCACCATTTTGAATATTTGTAACAGTGTGAAAACGAGTGTCTTCTACAGATGAACCAAAGTAGAAAAAATTCCCTGAGAATATCAGGTCCCATACACCTTCCTCTCTAAAAGCTGGGAGTAGAGCTGGTGTTGAAATAAGAATTCTTTTGAACATGCGAATCACATAATATTGAATGGTCTTCACAAAAATCCTGCAGAATGAATTCAGGAAATAGTTCGTACTTTGTACAGTAGTAGCTGCTAAAAGCAGTTGCAGTTGACTATAGGGTTCAGAAGATTAATAGCCAGCTAATATTAACTAATATGTTAGAGTTGCCATTGATAAAAACTGATTGTTCTAACAAAGTGTCATGATGGGAAAATGTGTTAAACTCCAAAGGGTATATTTCCTTTGTGATGAAACAAAGCATCTTAATATGAAGCATGATAGTTAAATATTCTAGTTCAAAGGGATATCCATGAATACATTAAGAAAAAACTCACTTTATGTGGTCTGGCAGCTCAGTTTCCTTGGTGCACGCTCTGATACATAGAAAGACGGTCATAAGAATCCTTATGATCCATCTCACAGATTGCTCCAGGTAAGCCAATGGGATGGATAATACAATTTGGCTGACAGCTATTTCATCAGAACAGTGTCCAATATCCTCTGAAGGAAGAACAAAAGAACAAAGGGCATTGCTCAATTTTATAGAGTAGTCATTCCATTCAGTTCTGTCAAGAAAATAAATTAGACCGGAGGCAGAATCTAGTGTAAGTGAAGCTTTGGTATTATCCGTTTGCCGATGGAACTTCTGAATCATAAATGCAGGCCAACAAATGCAGTTTGCGAATTTGTGTACCCGTCCATTTTCACATAAAATCTGCAAATTGTTGACGTTGCCAAATCTAAACAGAAGTCAAGGACCCAACAATTAGCTAGGACATCAATGCCTCCTATGACATGACCAAGAATCTACCAGAATTATATATTAGCAGAGTCTATTGATATTCTGAAAGTTGCAACTCATGCTAAGACCACATGTCATAGGATGAGTTTGCAAATACTGTATTTGGAGCAGAAGTATTTCATCCCTATAAAAGTACATTCATCTATTCTTAAAATTAAAGGTCTATTTACCATTATCTATCTCAAGAAATGAAAGGTGCATTCATGTATTCTTAAAATAAAGGATACACTGCCTCACTCAGAGTTTGCAAATACTGTATTTGGAGGAGAAGTATTTCATCCCTATAAAAGTACATAAATGTTAGAACATAAAAGTTGCATGAAAAACAAGCAGGCAAAGCCTATTGGACTAACTAAAGTTGAAAACAACCATAAGGCCCGAAAGGATTGTGATTCTCATACATTGCTACGGACCTTTTTATTCGAGAAACGGTAAAATGTTCATTATGAAATTAGCATAGTACCATACAGTTAGTTTGCATAATGTCAAAAGTCAAAACACAAATTGGAGGGATGGAGTCCTCTGTAACTAAATAAACACCATCCTAAACAATAAAACCAATATATAAAAGAGAGAAACTATATGTGCAGTATCCAAAGAGTATTGTTCAAATTTTTAGCCATTCTGCACCATACGAGATATCAATTATGTGAACAAAACCAAAGAATAAACTATCTTTTTGAAGCTAAAATTCCAAAATAGGAATGTCACATTCAAAATCCAAATTTAGCTATGATGCAGAAATAATATTTATGTACCAAATTCAATTATCAGACTAGTTTAGTTTGGGTATAAAATATGAATTTAATACTACCAGACATTTTTTAAACGTAAAATACAACAGGGGAAGCCCCCACTGTAAAGTTTTATTTAAAACTAAGCGAAGCCCAACAACTGAATGAGTATGAACAAGGAGAAAAATTGTACAAGAGAAGGAAATGAGTTAACATTCGGGCAAATTCAAATTTAATACCATCAGATTTTTCACTCCAAGTATTTTGCAAAAATTGATTTTTCTCAATATAGAAAATCATTGGTCAATAATGATCTTCAAGTTTATCCAACAAATTTGTGATTCTATGCATAAGAAATAGAAGAGGAAATGAAAGCACAAGATAATAAATAATGGTAAACCATGGTGCTAAAAAATGCACCTTTCATTTCTTGAGATAGATGAATGCATCAAAACTGAAAAATTACTAGAAGGAAGTCCAAGTCCATCCAATAGAATTTCTAGCCCACCAATGCTTCTCAAATGATTCTGAGCACGGGTACCAGAAACAGTTGATCGCAGAGCGCACAGAGTAATGAAATGGAGTGAGAGATCAATGCACTGCTCTTTCAAATTCAACCTTTGAACAACACGTAATAGTTCTGCAGTATCATTAATGATTTATTTTAAATAAGGGTATAAATTGAATAATAGCACATAAGATTTTCTGATAAAAAAGAATGGGCAATACGGTGGCGCCATTAATTACACAACCTCTTTATTAGTACTTTTCATAATATGGAGACTAGAAATTTACTAAAAAGGGACAAAGAAATGGTCCTAATTTACTACACGCATAGTGAATCTTTTTCTTTTTCAGTAAACAGGCCTATATGACAACTAGTAGGTACTATAGCATCAACACAATATACCCCAAGGCCCAAGAAATGAGTATCCCAATGATGATCTAAAAGAAATATCCAGAATCATATTACATAAGTCCAAAATAAAACTAAAGATAACTTTACCTACTAACCAGTAGACACCACTAGCTTCCATCACAAGAACAATTGCCTTCTGCTGCCAATGCCGAAGTGTATCAGAAATGGTTCTAGCAGGAGAGCTAGACGTGACTGCAGCCAAATGGTTGTTTGATGGGGTATGCTTTATGGTCTCCACAATATGGGGAATCCTTCCAACAGTTATTTCCAACTTCATGAAGTTTGAAATTATGGTGATTATGCTTACAAGTATATTTAGCATCAGCCTAGCATTTTCCACCACTTCATCTGAAGATTGGTCTTCTGCAGCCAACAACCTGTTCAAGTTTTTGAGCTGAGCAACAGCAGCTGAATATACCAAAAAAGGACGCCAATGAGATATAATCCATTAAAAAAGACTCACAGATGTTAGTTAGAGAATTGAGAAGCTATGTATAATGATGTACACTTCACTGAATAGCAAAGAGGTATATATACAATGAGGTCGTGAGCCTTACAGCTCAAATCCCCATAAAAGAAAACCAAACTCATGGTGGATTCAAAACATGGAGCCTGAGCTTCTAAGGGTGGTAGAAAATTAAAGTGTACGTGTTAGTTATGAAATTAGCAACTTGAAGTTCTAAGAGTGTACTTAACAGGGTATAGTGTTAATCAACTGTTCAAAGTGAGGGTGAATACATGATTTGGAATTATTGCTTAAGAAATACATGATATATAATTGTTAACATGAATAAGCAGGAGAGCTGAGTCATTCCATTAAAGAAGAAGGGTTAAAAGGACAGGACAAGAATCCAGTCCCACACAGTTCTTAGAATGGGTGATCAGCACCTGACAGAACTCCTACCTTTTAGTAGAGAAGTAATCTTCTGTACACCACCATAGTAGCTGAATACTCTACAGTTATGCAAGGAGCGAGTCAGAATTTCCAAACACTCCAGAACTTGCAATATTTGTGAGCTTAAACCCAGGTTATTTTGTTGCCCTGAATGATGATTTGTAGGAGATACCGGACTGTTACCACCTAACCAAATATGATTTAAATATAAGAACAGCTGTCAAAAGCAAAATCCATATAATTAAAAACAAACAATATAGTCTATTTCTCATTCATAAAGTGAGCATTCTGCCAGATATTGTTCATTCAGAAAATAAATTCTAATAAAGTCTTTACACAAAGTCACATTGATTAATGCTCAACTTGCTCAAGCATCTTTTCAGAGCCATAAAAGCTAACTTATTTTCAAATTAGTAAAGGTTACCTCTAATGAACTACATTCCACAATGCAAGATTGTGTTCAAGGGGGGAAACACCAACACACCACAACACAACTGCAAAGTTAGCCGCAAGTGCAATGGCTCAACAAGATAAAGCAAAAGTGTTCAACAAATAGAAAAAATGTCAGCATTTTAGCAATATCCTTAGACTACCTCCTCCTTATTCAACTACTTTAAACTTTAAAGGCATATAAGTAAACCTAATTTTACTGAAAGTTCCATCATGTTATGCCACTGAAAGTTCCATCATGTTTTGTTTCAGCATATTGTATATTAATAAGGCCTCAAGCCCTGAAGGGCATAAAAAGAAGGAAAAGTTGGGTTTAAGGGATTTCAAGCTTTGTGACATTTGTTGTGGATCATGGACACAACAATATTATGCAAAATTCTGATTTGATGAGCATTAAAATAAAATAATGTCAACTCAGGTGTTTGTAGTTGTAGCCCTTAAGCTGATGGCAACAGTTAGGTATAGGGTAATTTAGTCATTTCATCAGTCTTCTCACAAGTCACAACCCTATGAGCAGTATATATTACTCCAAACTTTCAACGCTTGCAGTGTTTGCTTGCAAATGGGCACAACTTAGCATTGTCCACTAGCAAAAACAGGTTTGTGGGAAGCAAATTTCACAAAACTTTGATTTTAAGAAGCCAAATTTGTCCAAGAAGAGCATTGTAACCATGATCAAGAAAGAGTTGTTTCGTGAACATAGAATGGAAGGTCGGGAGATTTACCACATGCAAAGCAGAACTAACAAGCATCAAAATTATGAATTTAAAAATCACAAAATATTGGAGGAATGTCACAATAAATAGCCACTACAGAATAAAGCTGCTTACTTTCGGTAAAAGTTGATGTAATTAGAGAAATCTCCTGAATCAGAATAAGAATGACCTCAGAAGGATGGCCGCAAGAGCATCCTACAACTGTTTCATTATTTTCTAATTCTTGGTCAACCAATTGCTCGGTTGGGTGTGGTCCCCAATCTCTGAATGTCTCTACAAATTGTAAGACAAAAATTTGAAGAGAATTTTCCTTCTCGGCCTGTAAGAGCACAAGATGTAATACACCATAACTATATAAAGTGGTTGCATAAAATTCTGAACAAATTGCCAGCAGAATAGTTGTGTACTGCAGCAGGTTACGTTATCATGAAGCCAAAACATATATGTTATTTACCATTAAGTAAATATCGGGTTATTGCATTTAAGGCATTGACTTTACATTTTTGGAAGAAGAAAATAGCATAATAAATCATCATCATCATGTTAAGGCTAGTTTTGGGTCAAAGTTGAACCAAACTTCAAATTTGAGAGAAACATATATTGTTCAGCAAAGATTAATCTTTGCTATAGACAAACAAACTCTAATCATGGTGCCCAAAATGCTTACCAAGCATTAACACAGACTATTTTAGTCATTAGACTTAGTGAAAGCCCTAGTTTGGTTTTGGATAATTGATGAAACCCTAAGTACTAACCTCTATACTAAGTGTGTGTAGACTTAATAAGGTTGGTACATGCCAAGTGATGGAGCAAGTGATGATCATGG
>Ga0182004_10002627_pt1 | contig 14067 bp, 18 predicted proteins | sample Sormic07211540_1_FD_120479 | JGI IMG/M metagenome (GOLD analysis project Ga0182004, IMG submission 120479) | Endophyte microbial communities from Sorghum bicolor roots, Mead, Nebraska, USA - 072115-40_1 MetaG | ecosystem: Host-associated > Plants > Roots > Unclassified | place: USA: Nebraska...
CACCAATATAAACAATCAAGCACCGGGAGAATGCCAATCAAACACAATTGAGACACCAATTTTTCTCCCGAGGTTCACGTGCTTGCCGGCACGCTACGTCCCCGTTGTGTCGACCAACACTTGTTGGTTCGGTGGCTAAGAGGTGTAGCACAAACCTCGTCCTCACTTGGACACCACAAGAACCTACCCACAAGTGAGGTAGCTCAATGACACGAGCAATCCACTAGAGTTACCTTTTGGCTCTGCGTCGAGGTAGGTACAAGACCCCTTACAATCACCGAGAGATGGCCACGAACAATCACCAACTCGTGTCAATCCTCCTCTGCTGCTCCAAGCCATCTAGGTGGCAGCAACCACCAAGAGTAACAAGAACACCACAGCTAGAATGATCCCCAAGTGCCACTAGATGCGATCACTCAAGCAAATACACTTGGAATCGCTCCCAATCTCACAAAGATGAATAATCTATGAAGGAGATGAATGAGAGGAGTTTGCTTAGGCTCACAAGGATGTTATGTATGCTAGAATGCCAAAAGGGTAAGCCCCAAGCCGGCCAACACGATTTAAAAGCCCCTCAAACAAATAGAGCCGTTGGCTCTTTCACTGGGCAGAAAACGGGGCCACCGGACACTACTCAGGAGGCACCGGACGCTCAACCCCTGCGTCTGGTGCTCCAGAAATGGCCACCTGTCACCTTTTTGAAACTTAGCGTCGAAGTTTAATGGTAACCTACAAAGCACCGGACGCTGAGCAAGTTGCCACCGGACGCGTCCGGTGCACACCGATCCTAAACTCAGGGAGGTATGCAAACTCGCAGGGTCACCGGACCGTCCGGTGCTCACTGGACTTATACTCAGAGAGGTTTGCAAAACGCGCAGACACCGGACTCAGAACACCGGACGCACATGCCTGCGTCCGGTGCCTGGCGTCCGGTGCCTAACCCTAGCAGAGCCAGACTGTATGCACACCAGACGCACAGACACAGCATCCGGTGCCTCTGGGCCAGCGTCCGGTGAGTGTTTCTTAGCGAGAAATACTCCCGCAACTTCTCCAATTTTCCCATCGACGCAATAGAAAATATGCACATCATTTTCTCAAAAGCGTCGAATCTCGCCTCACAAGCTCGGCGGGAGGGAGAGAGGAACCCATCCTCTCTCTACCCTTCGAACTCCACCTCCTTCTCAAAGTGTGCCAACACCACAATGTGTAAACCTACAAGTGCACGTGTGTTATCATTTTCACAAACATTTTCTTCGAAGGAGTTAAGTTAGCTCACTAGGTTCTAAATGCATGCACATGAACAATGACACCTAGTGGCACTTGATAACCGCTTAGCCAAAGAATTCCCCTATCTATCCTAAATGTGATCACACCCTCTATGGTGTCTTGATCACCAAAACCAAAACCCTAGGCAATACCTCTGCTTTGATCTCCATAGGGTTTTGTTTTTCTCTTTCTTCTTTTCCAAGTTGAGCACTTGATCATCTTGTGGTCATCACCATCATCACCCCTTGCTCCATTACTTGGCATGTACCAACCTCATTAAGTCTACACACACTTAGCATAGAGGTTAGTATTAGGGTTTCATCAATTATCCAAAACCGAACTAGGGCTTTCAAGAGATTCCATCCAAGATCGTCAAGCTAAATGACTTGGAGATACTAGACCTAAGAGGAACAAGGGGGCTACTGAGCTACCATTTGGTATTGTTCATCTCACGAAGCTTCGGTAGCTACTAGTTGGAAGTTTCAGTCATGAAGTAACAAAGTTACCTGATGGGATTGGGAATATGAAGAATTTACAAGTTCTTTCAGGATTTGATATTACCTCAAGTTCGACAACTGCAGTGGACGACATGTGGAAACTCGGAAAATTGAATGGGATTTGTATTCAATTTGTTGCTTAAAGATGTGATCAGAACAGGAGGTATCAAGAGATGTTAATGTCCTCACTATGCATGCTTGGTAATTTCACACTAAACCATTTTGGTCTTCTAGATCTGTAATTCAGATTCTAGCACTTTGGAATTCATAGATTCTTGGTCCTCTCTGCCATTCTCTCCAAAGATTTTGGATGACCTCGAATTTTTATTTCCTAAAATGTCAAAGTGGATCTCACTAACGCTAAGAAATATGAAATATTTAAACATTGTGAATCTTTTTGGAACTCTACATACTGGGTGAGTTGCCTGCTTTGTTATCTCTACATGTGTGGTTTATAAGGATCATTGTCCACTATGGAGGATTCCATTATTTTTGAAGGAGTTCCACTATGTTCGCCCATGCCCCTGCTTCCCTAGTGTTAATGGCCAAAAATTCTATGGGGGCTAAGCAGCAACTCCAATGGCGCAACCGAGGTAGGAGGGGACCGAGCCCCACCCCCCTCCGCCCCTCCCCCCCCAAACACACCCCCAATCATAGTGGCAGATCCGCATGTGCAGTTAAAGCTATTGTTAGTGAAGCAAATTTGAATCTGAACCATCCAATATTGTAAACCATAGAAATGTGATGGTTTAGAAGACAATACTGATTTCATTTCTATAGAGTTATGTATGAAGTTTCCATTGTGGATAGATAATTTCATTGAGAAACTTAACTAGTGTTAGATATGTCTCGAATACATGTACAGTCTAGTTATGCTATAACTTAATTTGTATCAGAAGCTAGATAGAGTTGGAGTCAAACTCTATACCCTAGGGTGACACAAATATAAGGTAGCCATGTTGTAATCATGAGACGATTTGGTAGTTGGTTTGGACGGTGGAGAAACCATGGGAGCGTCCATATGTATGTTTTTATAGTTGTTGTTTTATAGGGAGGAGTGTCTATAGTCATGCTCCAAGGATGTAGGCACATTGTCGAACCTCATTAAAAAACATCATGCCTCAGTGTTATTCTCGCCTACATATTTTCTTATATGGTGATCATGTTCTACGGATAGTAGATCCATTTGAGTATGGATTTTATTGTGCACTCTATCAAGTTGTATTAGAGTCATGTTCGTAAAAGAATATCGCGAGGTGTGATGGATATGTTTCACGACACTCAAGGCTTGCACAGGTGGTCCGAGGAAAGATATTGGACGACATGCAGTGTGGTGGCGATCGAGGACTCGAGCGGAAGAAGAACAGGAAACTCATAGTGGCTCAAACTATCCAATGAGCCACAGTTAACGCATAGGGCGAAGCGGAGCGGTCGCCCTAAGGCCAGTCTCAATGCATAGCTTCATGGCACAGATACCAAGACTATAAACTAGGTAACCGAGCCACATGAGTTTCATAGGGATGAAACTCCTCTTTCATCTGATAAAACTCCTTCATTTAATAACTCTGCCAAGTTAGCAATTTTTGCTTATGGAACACCTTATTTAATATGTATGACACTCTCTCCTTCATTTAATAACTCTGTTAAGTTAGCAATTTTTACTTATATGACACCTTATTTAATATATATAACACTATCATAAAGCATACATCTAACCGTTGAGCCAAAGGTGGCTCGCGCAACCGGTAGAGGGCAGACGCGGTGACTGCAAGGCCGTTCTAAAGAACTGATTTGGAGGTTGAAGTCGTTGGTCGAGCGGAGTTTATGCGGGCTGCTGGTGCCTTGTTGGAGTCGTGGACCTTGGGGCTGGGCCGTCTGCATTGGCCCATCGAGAGGAGAGGCCTTTGAGCAATAGTTGCAGGCACTCCGATTCGACTCATAGGCGATAGAGCAGGGGCCGGTGGCACCGCGCTCCTGGCTTCGGCCCTCCGTGGCTCGGCAGCTCCCGCTCCCGTCCAGGCTTCGTTGCTATATATTTAGGGCCTATTTAGATTTGATATTTGTTGGGTTAAAGAGTAATTTTTTTATGAAATTGAGGTCTAAAAACTAAATAGGGGTTTGCTACTGTACACACTTCCATAAAAACTCACCAATAGTAACCACAACTGCATACCGCCCAAGTTGTGTCAGAAAAAATTTGTCAAACTAAACACCTAAAATTTTTCGCGTGTTTTAAACTTCTCAGCTAAAGTTCTGACCACAAAAATTTTTACCTGACCAAAAAATTTCAAATCTAAACAGAGCTTTAGATATACGGGTTTGCTTAATTCAAGCAGTATGAAAGAGATCAGGATTTTGTGGGGAAAGAAATCAGAGGCAGAGCAAATGACTTGAAGCCATCTGGGTCACTGCTCCTTGCATTTAATCTACTCACAAATAATTTCACGTAGGACCATTCAGACCAACAAGCTAGTACGAGTGCCCCTTGCCTTCACAAACAGCAGCAAGTTCAGCGGGTTAAATTAGCAGAAACGAGCGCAAATTTACAAGGCAGAAACATCTTTACAATACTGGCTTTTCCCCAAAGACTACCTGAACATCGTGTTACCTAGCTAACAGTAACAGCAACACCGTACCATTCTCGTCTACAGAGAATGCAAAAATGGATGCCGATCGTAAAGTTTGCACAGGGCGCCTAGATTGCATCAAACGAAGGACCAGTTGACGAAACAGAAGGCGAGGCAGTGTACGTTGCCATCTTCACCGAGAACTTTCCACGCAACAGCTTCCTCATAGGAGACATGGCGGCCCATCCCAGACAAGCATACCCCAGCCGGCAAGTACGCATATCCCTAACAGAGAAGAAAAGGTCGATTATTTGTTTCCAACACCTAAACATGACACAGTTATCCTTTGGACAGTGAGAGCTGCAGATGTACCTGTTCCATCAGTTTCGGAACCTCCGCGTGTAATGCCTTTCTGCCAGGCTCGTCAAAAATCTTGTCCAGGGTGAGATCTTGTAGAGCAATTAGAGTTGTTTCTAACATGTCAATTCCCATCTGGTTGCCAAAAGTAAACACAGGCTTTTCCTAAGAGAATATAGGACAGAAGCATGTGAGTCAAGAAAAGTCATGTTTGTCTTGCCATGTCAAGTTAGCTATAGTTTCTTCTACAGAATCAGATGGGAATCAGATTACATCAAAGGACCAACCAGTTTTGATAAACATGAGTGACAGAGAAACAATTACCTTGAAAGAGCAGCACAAGACAGCGTCCTGATGATCCCAGAACATTCTCAATAGTGATTCCCCAGCTTGATCCGAGTGGCTGACCAAATCCACCCCCATGTGATACCTGCAAGCATGAAGGAAAGCTCATTACCATCATACAAGTCCATCATTATCCCCTTACAACAAACAATCTGTTGGATAGGAACAGAGCAAAAGTGGACCAATGTTTCTTAATATAAATTATACTCAGGTCTCCTGCAGTGTTCAAGAAAAAAAATGTGGACCGATGCACAACCAGACCTAGGAACAACTTGGGTGGTGAACATACATCCACACCCTTAGGCCTTAACCATCTGAGATAGGCTCAGTTCCTAAAATGGACAAATACACTTACCGGTAGCTTTGGCAAATCCAGCGAACAAGTGTTGCAGCTTCAGGGAAGCCAGAAATTATCTTCTGCCCAGTATTCAAGCCAGACTGGGAGGGAGAAATAGCCATTGATACTCTTTGAACAGCAGAGACAATGCTTCGAACATATTGACGGGCCATAGCTGCAACAGTATCTTGGAGATGTATTTCATAGGGAAATTGAAAGGCAATTGTCAACACAGATCGCAGGTTGCAAGCATCCTGAGATCCATCTGCTGATGCTTGTTGTGTGGTTGCACCAACTTCAAGGCTAGAGGCCAAATCTAACGTTCTTCCAGAGGATAGTCCATCCTGTGGAATGGAAGATAAAGATGTTTAAAAGCTAAGCGTGCGAAAATAGAAAACATTCTAACATAACAAGGTGGGGAAAAAAGTGTGGTTTAAATCCAGAGAACAGACATATAAAAATGTATTACTGTGGTGGCAAGAAAAGACAAGGCATTACTACAGTAGCGATGCAAGTAAATGAGCACAAACTTTACCTCAAACAGATAAACAAGTAAGAAACACTCAACTGTTTTTATGTCCAATGGGATAACACGGAAGCCTGAGGATATTAATGGAGCATCATCAGGGAAAAGCTCATCGATTGGTGCAAAGACAAGCTGGAAGCAGGATCCCATTGATTTCTCGTCTATTCCAGTGCAAAGCTGAAAAATATTCAACTTAGAGATTCTGATAGTTCCTTTTTTAAGGTACTATAATTATGAATGGCTCATAAGAAATGAGAAATCCAACAGGCATATCAATACTCTAAAATTGACACAGTAAAATTCCATATTTATCAAGTGATTAGTCCTAGTAAGGATCTGTTTTAACTATAACTTTGTTTTTAGGGTTTAACTGTAACTATGTTAGCACCAATTTGTAGTAAACCGGCAACAAGACTGCACGTGAAAACCCTACAAATCAGATTATTATTACCTGAAGCAGATGGATATCTCTTGATAAAAGGCCCTCGTCATGTGTAAGAGTCTGTCCTTCAAGCCGAACAACTTCTAAGATCTGCATAATCATGATAGGGAACAATCTGATTACACACATCAAAAAATATAATGCAGCAGAACACATAAATTTCTCTTTCATACCTGTAAATTATATATTATTTTGTCCAAATACTATGATCTGGTTATAAATCTGATTACACACATCAAAAATTATAATGCAGGAGGTGAACATGCCATGCGATCACAGATCAGGCACAAAGGCACGGTGCTGGACATGCCGAGAGGTGTGTGAACGTAGGTGCAGCAGCAACACACGTACGGTGACACACATAGATGAGGCAGGAGAGGTCGATGCAGATGTTACGAGGACATAGGGCGGTGGCAATCTCATACATTGATGATGTCAGAGCTTGTGGCTAGTGGCGGCTGTGCTTACGTGGTGACCAGGACGGTGGCCACACTCACAAGAGATGTGAAGGGAAGGTGAACACAGGTGTGGGATGCAATGGCGTGCATAGGGCAGCAAGCATGACCAGAAAGAAAAACAGTGGCGCTAGATTAGCATTGGAAGTAGGCAGCGGAAGGAGTCCAAGTGGGTGGGAGCCCAGATTCATAGTACCATCTAGAGAGACAGAATGGGCAACATCAAACACTCTTTGACAGGGAGGGGGTTATTATATATTGCTTCATACAATTTGTGTTACAAGTATACAATCTCTAGGTCCGTACAGGTCGTTAGGCTATACAATCTCTAATGGCAAGCAACAGAAAATCTAAAATATTTCCAATACTGAGTAGACCGTGAATGATAACAGCAGAACTGAACATTACCTCCTCATTCTCCACCGTGTGAGCAAGGGGCATGATGATCTGGCTCCCAGAAAATCTCATAGGCCGCAACCCAGGAAGGGAACAAGGGCTTGTTTTCAGCGCTGAAGCTGAATATGCATCGAAGTTATAATCTGCCCACTCAGACCGATGTTCCCTCAGGAACCTAACAAGGACTGCTGGAGGAACACTCTGAAATAACAAACAATGAAACAACAATATGTAAGGACACAACTATATATTTTAATCAACCAACAGGTTGTTCAAACTATATATTTGAATGAACCAACAGATTGTTCACTAGGACAGACGCTTTCATCTACTTGACTATAACTTCCAGTATTTATGGTTTCCGCTAAAGGCCAGCAAAGCAAAACTTAGATGAACTAGTAGTGTAACAATACCACTATATAGAACCCAGCACAGACGCAAAATAAGTCACAGCCAAATGAAATTCATAAATTCATGATACTAGGTCGGTAAATATATATGTTTCTCATATGGCATCAAATTAGCTATTTAATATATATTCATATAAAGATGTAAAAGTCAACTATTGCATCAATACTTTTAGGCCCCGAATTACAAGCTAACTATTATAGGTAGTAGTATATAGCAACGGGTAACTAATTTGTGAAATTAGTGCACTCTCACCTGCAGCAACATGGATGCTTTAGCACAGATGATACCTCCAGGGGCTCCAAAAGCAGTTGCAGGATTGCTACCGCTCCTAATCTTCTTCGAGTTGCAAGCAATGATAACATCTTCTATGCCATCTCCAGCCATAATGGACCAACCATCATCATTGAAACCACTTATAGCATCATTAAAACCTCTAGAAGTGAATAAGATTGATGTTATAATAAACAGCATGCTCCTCCCAAAGAAAGGTGCTGAGGATGCAAGAGTAATAATATCGTTATCTAAGACTCACCTACTCAGCCTCTGACTAAATGTTCGTAGAACAGCTGGTTGCCTCCCCATAGCATATACAACCTCTCCACTTGTTTCTTGAGCAATTTGTCTGAGGTGCCGTAGCGCCTTGATAGCAACAAACAGTGTAAATTACATAGGCAAATTATCATTTTTAATACCTCCTAGGAGGTAATAGGAGAAATAAGGAAAATAGCTTCCTGTTAGATCTAATATATATGCATGACCTAACTAACCTATTTGATATAATGTGACATGTGTATGAGATCTAAAGTAGTTTCTAACATGTTTATTTTTGTAACATGAAAAAAATAAGTAGTGACTTAGTCATAACAATTTTTATACAGGAAAACTAACGTGATCTGCAATGATTTTTTCAGCAGTGATCCACAACAAAGGGAAGAAACTGGTACAGTTCTGAACTTCTGATCACGAGTTCAGGAGTAGAAATGAAATTGGCTTAGTACTTTTGTCAGATTCCAGCTTTAGTACTCAAACATGATTCAAGTCAGTGCAAAACATATAGTTATCTGAGGACCTATGCGCTCATCATGCAAACCAAACGAAGGAGGGGGGGTTTCTTTTTTTTCTTTACCTGATCATGGCCGTGTTTGGGACCACGATGTAGCAGCGCACTTTTCGGTATCCAAACTGCGGCCAATAGCTCGCAGCACAAAAAAAAATGCGACCGATAGTGTATTCTTGCGGTCGCTGTGTCTACCGCAGTTGAAATAATCAAATAATCATTTGTACTGCAGGGCATTTGGCATGACTGTTTCTGATTCTTGCGGTCAGCAGTCCAGGAATCCGATTATAATCAGTTCCAAACGTGCCCCATTCAGAGCAAACAGGGAGGGGACCAAAAAAATGTATTTTAGACCTATGTGCGCTCATCATGCTGTGATCCTAGGAATTTATTTTTCTTTGCCTGATTATTTAGTTGTTCCATATTTTCTAAAAGTTAAGGGCTGTTTTTTTTAGGTCTTACCTCCTAAGGAGGTAACCAGATTACCGTAGCAAGGCCTAAATCCACCACTCCAAAAATGCAAATAAGAGGTACTTGTATAGACAACAGCAAACATAAACCATAGATGGTCGTGTTTTCTCCAGGAGAGTAGCTCCCACAGTGTTAATGAATGATAAATCAAACACCACATACTTCAGGTCCCTGAATCATCTCAAACTCCACATACTATTACATAAATTTATTATACAATATAAATTGGTTTAAGAGTTATCAGAAAGGTGGACATTTTTTATACATGCTACAAATTATATTATGGAATGTCAGATATAACTGTTGATATGGAAAGGTTGCAATAACTCACTGCGGTTGTCATCTTCTGAGCAACTACCCGGGACGACTCATAGAGGGGGCGAAGAACTTCAGGAACACTCCAAGCCTGTAAAAGTACAGTCACACTGAATTGGTAACTAGATGAAGGAAATTTAACATCAGTGTAACAAGCATGTAGAATTTGGGAATCATACGTCAAGGTCGAGATGGTCCACTATTCGCACAATCGAGCCGCCACCCTCACATTGGCGAACTAAATAGCCACTAGGAAGCATCTCGGCTCTTACAAACTGTTGTGCTGTGGCAGCGCTTTGACCATCTCCAGAACCACTTAAAGATCTCTCACAAACCTGAAACATACAGGAACACACACAAAGTAAACAATAATTCATTTCAGCAATTTACCTTGTTAATAAGTCAAGCAAAAACAAAGTTTTCAAATCTATACGCACCACAAGACTGCCATCCTCCATAGTGGTTGTGTACCTCAGTGTCCAAAAGTCCCGTGCAGGAACTAAAGTAGTAGGAGCATACATCTGAAGGAAAACCAAAAAACTACATATAAGAGCGCTATTATTCTTTAACAAATGGAATGATCAGCGAAATATAGCTAACCTGCATGTAAACAAGTTCAATGGTCCCACCATTTCCAGCTGGTAACATTGTAAAGACTTCAAGACTCCGACAATCACGGAACCAAGATGGGCGGTCTTTCAAGATTTCTACAATCTATCAAGCAAACAATCATAAGAAACCTCCAGATAATTTACAGACTGTATGTCCAAAAAGTTTCAGAAAATGTTGATCAATGTTCAACATGGCAAGTTAGTTATTATAAACAGAATATTTGGTAAAGAATACTTTGATGTGGCACCTAAGCCACCAGTTTTAATGATGTTAATTGAATAATCAAGCACAGACACAATCTTAACCTTAACCTACACATATTGCTTAATTTGCGTTGACGTACTTAAAACCTCTCTAAGTCTTCTCTTATATAATTCTAGATAAAGCTGAGTTGTAGCTTTGGAATATTATCATCTGTACCACCGCCTGAGGTACACCTTTCATCTATACCACCAGCCTTTCTCAATGACTTGTAGACCAGACCCACGTCTCATTGGATAGCTTGGTGGTGTTGATGAAGAGTGCACTGTGCACCTCAAACAGTGGTATGGATGAAAAATCCCTATAGCTTAATACAGGTACAAGAGTTTCAATTCGTATTCATGAAACCAACAGCAGAAACTCTTGAGGTAATAGTAAGTTCTGAACAAAGTGCTGAAGCATAAGCTACCTTTGTTGGTTCTAGGTTCACCAGACCACAGGCACGGGCAGCAACACCACGGCCACCATGTGAAATGGTCACAATACCAAAAGAATCCGGACCAGGCTAATCACAGAAAAGAGACGTAAGAATGTTTCAATCAACTTAATTTATATGCCAGAGCATGGAACATTGGAACATCTAAAGTTATCAATCCACCTTCATCCCAGGCATTTGGACCCAATCAATAGCAGTCCCTGTAGCCTTTGAGAGGAACTCTGTCAAGGTCTCCTCTGCAATTGAAAGGAGCCTGGCCCAAAAGGGGAAAAGGATTAGTATAAACAGTATGTTATTAAATTCTATTAAAGTCAGAAAGTTTCACAGCAAGCTTTGGTTATTTACCCTGATGGGTTACTCGCATCCCTTAGGTTTGCAGGAGCGGTCACATTTGAATCACAGCTGGCATCATTTGCCAATGACGGCTGTAAGCAGTTTGATGGTATCAGAGGACAGAGGAGAAAAACAATAGGCAGCAATGGCCATGCAGATATGCAAAACAAATGTTAAGATATAGCTTCTGGTTAACAAAACCAGGGCTTACATTCTGTAGCTGCTGCTTCATGTACGCATTCTCGTGAACCAGCTGGGAAACCTGCTTCTGCAATCGCTCATTCTCCTCCATGAGAAGCTTGTTCATTGCGGTCAATTTTCTGTTCACGGCTTGGAGCCTCGAAGACTCCTTCCGCTGCTTATCACGGCACCTAACACCATGAAAGAATGGACGCCGAATTCAGCTAAGAGCGGACAATGCACAGGACTGGCAAATTCAAGACAAACTTCGTTTTCGGGGGTCGTTCATGCTAAATTTCCACGACATATAGAAACAAAAGGATTCATCAAGATTCACTTCCTCGAAGATAAAGTAAGTTCCAACAGATTTGCTGACTGGTTGACAGAAGACGGTGGGCGCTCACCTCCGGTTCTGGAACCAGACTTTAATCTGCTTGGGCTCGATGTTTGAGAGGATGGGGCACTCGCGTAGCAGCTGCTGCCTTCGCGCGGAGCTGGGCTTGGGGCACTCAGCGTACACCCGCTCCAGCGTCTCCACCTGCTCCGGCGTGTACCGCACATACTTGCCCGTGTCCATCCCGCCCTTCTCGTACCCGCCGCCGCCATCGCTGCTCCCGCTCCGCATCGCTACGGCTGCTGCCATTGTTGCCGGCCGCCGAGCACCACCGAAAGAAAAAGCTCCAACACGCAGCCGTCCTCTCCGCCTCCGACCACCACTTCCCTTCGCACCTTCAATTCCACCCTCTCACAGCGATCAAAACCTGCGAGATTGCAACGAAATCGGTGTCCGAAATGATTTAACCTGAAAAAAAAATGCCGGCGATTAACAACCCTCCCTCCAACCATCAGGCAAAGAAACGTAGAAAAGCACGCAAAGGAGTCAGCTTTTGGCTTGAAACCGAGGAGGGAAAAGGGCGGCCACTGCAGAAACAGAATCACGCAAATGTGGCCGATTAGCCGCGGCGGGAACAGGGGACCGGGGAGACGACGCTGGAACCACACGATTCCGCAACGCAAAACGAGATTGCAGGCCACAGAGAAATCTTTAACGCGCAACATGAGCGGCAGTTCAAATCCGCATTTTTTTTTAATCCCACCCATGTTTCCCACGCAAGAGCAGATAAAAGCTCAGTGAAAAGATCGCTTGACAGAGTCGCAAGAAATCCCGAAACCAAAAAGAATCGCAAGAACACGCAATGGCTCACCGCAGAGGTACGCGAAACGGGGCTCTGAGGAATGACGTTGTCACCTGTTCAGCTTTCCGCGCGCGCAATCGCAACCGAGAGATGCACGGGCACCGTCGCCAGCTACTGACCGGCGTCACAGCGTACCCCCGAGCAAACCGCCCGCCGCGGTGGTGCCCGGAATCTCGGCCATCGGCTGGAAAACACGCGCGCACCCGCCCAGCGACGCCTCCCAGAACCAGCAGTGCTCGCTCGCGCGCCGGGTTGCCGGATCCTGTCGAAACAGAAGGAGACGGCAGACGAGGAACCACCCAGCAGCGGGTTCAGGAGGAGGAGAGAGAGAGGAGAGGAGACAGGAGCCGAGCCGCCGAGAGCGGCAAAAGGCGACAGCTTTAAAGACGAGCTAGAGAGAGAGAGAGAGAGAATGGCAGCACTGCAACGAGCTACTCCTAGCTAGCAGCAGCTGCCTAGCACGTCTACTGTGGCGCACGGGGTCTTGTTTAGATGCGAAAAGATTTCGGATTTCGGTACTGTAGCACTTTCGTTTGTTTGTGACAAATATTATCCAATTATAGATTAAGTAGGATCAAAAGATTCGTCTCGCGATTTCCAGCTAAACTGTGTAATTAGTTTTTGCTTTCGTCTATATTTAATGCTTTATACATGTGCCGCAAGATTCGATGTGACGGGAAATCTTGAAAACTTTTTGCTTTTTGGGTGAACTAAACAAGGCCTTGAAGAGGTTGTGAGGACGGGGGAGGGCGGAAGAAGGCCACACGCCCACGAGAGCAGCTGGACTCGGTGCACGTACCCCCCGAAGCTGGGCTGGGAGTGGGGCCCGCGGACAGAAGTGTAGCAGCCGCAACGCGAGCTACTGTTTCGCTGAAAAGACGTCATTATTTTGTCCGTGACATTGCAATGTCGCGTGCGAGTCGTGACCCTGGCCACTACTACCGATTACTCGCTCTTTTAAAATTATATATATATAGGAATATGTTGTTTTGTCTTTATAGATAAATTATTTCATTATAAATTTAGGCCTTATTTATTTCGCAAAATTTTTGGTTTTTTTTGCTACTGTAGCACTTTCGTTTTTATTTAACAAACATTATCCAATCACAGAGTAACTAGGCTCAAAAGATTCATCTCACAAATTACAGGTAAAATGTGCAATTAGTTTTTATTTTCGTCTAAAATTAATGCTCCATGCATGCGACCAAAGATTCGATGTGACGGAAAATCTTGAAAATTTTTGCGAACTAAACAAGGCTTTAAATATAATACATATTTAAGTGTATAATACGAATTATATATCTAAAAATTAAAATACTTTATGATCTAGTATAATGGAGAGAGTGTTACATGTTATTACGATCTATTTATAACGTAGAAATATTTATAGGAATCACACAGAAGTTATATAGAATAAAAATGTAGGAACAGCCACATTTAAAATGGTTTTTTTTGTGTGAAAAAATGTAAATATAGAGCAAGATTAGTAGGAAAAGAAAAAGACATTCACCACATATCTGGCGGTTTCTACTTTGAAAATGTATGAATTATTATCTAGTTCCAAAACAATATTTTTAGAGGTTATTCATTACCTGTCGAACTTGTCA
>Ga0182004_10002628_pt1 | contig 14065 bp, 17 predicted proteins | sample Sormic07211540_1_FD_120479 | JGI IMG/M metagenome (GOLD analysis project Ga0182004, IMG submission 120479) | Endophyte microbial communities from Sorghum bicolor roots, Mead, Nebraska, USA - 072115-40_1 MetaG | ecosystem: Host-associated > Plants > Roots > Unclassified | place: USA: Nebraska...
AACTCTATGATGAACTTGTTCTCCTCCAGGGGCTAGGGGTCTGCTTATATAGTCTCCTCAGGTGAACGTGGGCCGTCGGATCAAACCGACATTGATTGAACGGTTATCCTTGATCCTTTAGGTCGGTGGAGCATGATCCGCGAAGTTGAACGTGATTGGCCGAAACACCAGGGCGGGCGCCCTGCCCCCGGGCCCGATCGCCTTCCTGTTCGTTCCCGTGGCTTCTAGAGTCTTCTAGATGATAGAAAATTGTGCGGTACGTTAATATCTCTATGTAATCCCGACATGTGGGCCTTTCTTCCCTATTTCCTGATAACCCCCTGCAGAAACAGATAAACAACAAAACTCGTGGAATTCTGTCAGATCAAACTATAATTCTAGGTGTTGTTTGTATATTTGTCCTTTTCCTTGTTTATTTGATAATTAAAATTGATACTTAAGAACCGCCAACAGTGTACACTTGATGGTGTTGTCACACTTTGAGAAGGAGGTGGAGGTTGAAGGGTAGAGAGGGGTTTGGGTTCCTCTCTTCCTCCTGCCGAGCTTGCGAGGTGGGATTCGGCGCTTTTGAGAAAATGAAATGCATATTTTCTATTGCGTCGGTGGGAAGTTTGGAGAAGTCGTGGGAGTGCAGGACGCAGGCCGTGGAGGCACCGGACGCAGAGCCTACGCATCTGGTGTGCTGTCGTGTTTGGCTCGGTTAGGGTTAAGCACCGGATGCAGGATAACTCCTGTTTATGTGTCCGGTGCTGCCTATCTTCTGCGGGTGTCTTTGGCTGAGAGCACTGGATGCTCAGGGCACGTCTGGTGATTTGCGTCCGGTGCCCTTGAGCGTTTGCAGTGCTCTCTGGGTAAGGGACTGGACGCTCAGGGCGCGTCCGGTGGTGTGGGTCTGGTGACCCCGCGCATTTACACACCTCTCTAAGTACGTGACCGGCATGCACCGGACGCGTCCGGTGCTAACTTGAGCGCGTCCGGTGGTTCAGTTTTGACCATTAGAGATCAACGTGCTAGGTTCAAAAGGTTGACACATGGCTCTATTCCAAGCACCAGACGCACAGGTTGAGCATCCGGTGGTCACTGGTTGTGCGTCCGGTGGTCCTGTTTTTAGCATAGTGAAGGAGCCAACGGTTCTATTTGTTTGAGGGGCTTATAAATACGTGTTGGTCGGCTTGGGGCTCTCTCTCTTGGCATTCTAACATACTTGACATCCTTGTGAGCCTAAGCAAACACCTCCCACTCATCTCCTTTATAGATTAAACATCTTTGTGAGCTTGGGAGTGATTCCAAGTGCATTTGCTTGAGTGATTGCATCTAGTGGCACTTGGAGATCATTCTAGCTGCAGTTTTCTTGTTACTCTTGGTGGTTGCCACCACCTAGACGGCTTGGACAGTGGAGGAGCATTGGCACAAGTTGGTGATTGTTTGTGGCCATCTCTCGGTGATTGTGAGGGGTTTGTGCCTACCCCGGCGGAGAGCCGAAGGCAACTCTAGTGGATTGAGCGTGTCATTAAGCTACCTCACTTGTGGGTAGGTTCTTGTAGTGTCCTAGTGAGGATGAGGTTCGTGCTACACCTCTTAGCCACCGAACCACCAAGTGTTGGTCGACACAACCGGGACGTAGCATGCCGACAAGCACATGAACCTCAGGAGAAAAATCGTTGTATCTATTGTGATTGATTGGCATTCTCCCGGTGCTTTATTGTTTATATATTGGTGATTGGTTCATCCCCTACATGGCGGTATAAACATCTCTTCGTCTTCATTTACTTACCGCAAAGTAGTGTAACTAGTTTAGTTGCTAGTATTGCCTTGTGTAGCATAGTTCACTAGTGTAGCTTGTAGTGACATAGTTTGTGTGTGCCTAGTGATCATATCAACTAGAATTGTTCTTTAGGTGGCTTGCAAACACCCCATTAGAGCTAGAGCAAAAAGCTTCGCTTTGTTATTTACTAACCTCTTGCTCTAGTGAGTTTGTAGAATTTTTAAATAGGCTATTTACCTCCCTCTACCATATTAGAACCTTTCACCCCTCACCTGCCCCGCCGCCACACCGCGCCGCGCCCCCTCACCCACCCCGCCGGCCGCCGTTCGTGGTCGGGGTGGCCGCGGGCGCCTTCCTCTAGCTGGTACCGGGGGGCCCTGCCCCCTCCCTCGGCGGCCTTGGAGGTCGCCCGGCCCGCTGCCCCCTCCCTCCGGCTGCGGTGAAGGTAACTTTTTATTTTTGTTAGTTAAACTATTAGTTAGTTAACAATTATTATTAGTTATTAATAGAGATTTTTGTTAGCTAAACCTACCCTCCAACTGCACTGTTAGTTAGTTATTTTTGTTAGTTAAACTATTTTTAGTTAGTTAGTTAGTTAGTTAGTTAGTTAATGTTATTAGAGTTAATAATTTAGTTAGTAAGTTAGTTAGTTATGTAGTATTTAGTACTACCATATTGGTTAGTTGATGATCAGATGTCAAATTGTTTTGTAGATGGATTATGGTGTAAGAGTTTTTTACGGAGGAATTGTTAGGAGAGAGGATTGCTAGTTTGAGGATATGTATGAAGAATTAGAATGGTTTGATGGCCCCGTAGTTTCAGCGATCTTTGTGACCGTTTGAGTTTGAAGTTTGGCGATGCTTTCACACTAAAGGGTAGGTTTGATGTTGGAAAGAATAGGGCACACTATGTGATGATGCACTTGTGCAACCAAGCTGAGTGGTCCCGATACAATAGGGTCATCCAAGGTTTGAATGTCGATATGGCTGAGTTGGTGCTGGAGAATGTTGAGACTGAGGAGCCATCCTTCGATGGTGGTACTCTAGGAGATTGTGGTGTGCAGGTGCAACAAACTATGGAGAGTATGGACTTAGATGGTAATTTGATGCAGGAGCGGGTTCATTCTCCTCCAGTTGGTCATATAAGCAATGATTTTGATGTAGACGAGTTTGGACAGGAGGAGGAGGAGGCGACAGAGGAGGAAATGATTGGTGATGATGTTAGCACTGATTCTGATGATTCAAAAAATGAGGAAGAAGGTCCACATGCCATGCGAGCACCGGTTCATGCCATGCCCTTAGGAGTACTGCTTGTGGTACTTCATGCCATGTAGACTAAGGGCACATTAGCCATAGGGTATCTAGGTGATGAAGAGGAATATGAAGGATGGGGCACGGTTAGGAGGGCCCAACATTACATTGCACCACCCTCTTATACATCGGCAGAGCTTACACAACTGAGGAAGGCTGGCTTGCCCTTTACTGGTGTGCCAAATTATAGAGATTTCAACATGTCGCATATGGCAGTTTGTGACACAGGTTTGCAGATGTGTAAGCAATCATTGTACAACCATAAAAATTTAATACTCAGGAAGGGAATGCTTTTCAATATGATGTCTGAGATGAAGTTGTTCCTTCAGGACTATGTTGTGTATCATCATAAGCCTTACATGGTTCGGCATTCTGACAAGGAGGTAAAATTCCACATAGTATGCAAGGCAGGATTCTCGTGCTCGTGGAAGTTGAATGCACAGTAGAGGCAGAGTGATGGGAAGTGGAAGGTAACTTCAGTGGAGCAGCCCCACAGATGCCAGACTAACAAGGGGAAACGCTAGCATCCCTAGTTGACGGCTCAGTAACTTGCCCATCGTATATTGGGTCTTGTAGGTAAGGACAATGATGTATCGGTGTCTTTCTTGCAGGAGACCATAGTCACTTTTGTTGGGTATGAGGTCACGTATGGAAAGGCTTGGCGGGCAAGCAAATTGCCCTAGCAATTCGCTGGGGTAGCAGGGAGGAAGCCTACAACAGGGTTCCATGCATTTTATGTGCAATGGAACACTTCAACCCTGGCATGAGATCGTTCATATACACAGAAGGGTTGTATCTTTAGAACTCATTATTGAGGCATATTCTGTACCATGTGTTCTAGTATTTCGATCAGTGCAAGCATGCATTTTAGTATTGTCGGCCAGTTGTTCTTGTTGATGGCACGTTCCTCACCGTCAAGTATAGGGGCACATTGATGATGGCTGTTGTTGTAGACCCAGAGAACCAGATTGTGTCAATGGCTTTTGCTTTGGCGGAGGGGGAGAACAATGATTCATGGTCATGGTTCATGTGTCTGCTCCGTGTTCATGTGCTTGGGCCTTATTGCACCATTTGTTTCATTTCAGACCGTCACATTGGAATTCTTAATGCTACCGGTGAACACATTGATGGGCGCTCGCCCCTAGTGCACCGTTGCTGCATGCGGCATTTTGCCGCAAATTTCTGGTGGCGTCAACAGAAGAAGGAGGCGACTGACAAGTTAAAGGAGCTTTGTAATAAACATATGGAACACGAGTTCAAGGAGACAATGGTGGAACTAGACAAGATGCTAAACCAAGCGGGCAAGGCATGGTTAGATCAGCAGATGGAAAATAAAGTCAAGTGGGCATTAGCATATGATGAGGGCGGCTTTCGGTATGGCATCATGACAACGAACTCCTCTGAGTCTTTCAATCATGTGTTCAAAGGCGTTCGATCTCTACCAGTGTCCGGTATTGTTGAGTTCTCTTTAAGAAGTGCAATGAATATTTTGTTACGTGGTATAGCCTAGCGCTGAGGAATGAAGAGGAGCTTGGAAGATGGGGGAAGGCTGCACATAAATATTTGCAGGAGGCTGAGGAATTGGCCAAACAGTAGGTTGCCGAGGCTTATGGATGAGACAGGCTTGTTTTCAGAGTACGAGCTAGAGGGGGCACAAACCTTGGCGGCGAACAATTTGGTGGGCGAATGTATCATGTGGATCTTGATAAAGTAGAATGCAGTTGCAACGTCCCTTAGATCATGCATGCCCCTTGCTCACACATGATCACGTCTTGTTGGCTTAGAGGTTTTAACCACACAGTTGCACCATACATGTCACCCTTGTATCTCCATGCCAACACCCTAAATGTTTGGGAGAAGAGCTTCGAGCCATACCTTGACGAGTCATAGTGGCCTCCATATTATGGTGAGGACTACGCGCCTTATCCAGACCTAAAGAAGGTAGGGAAGGGAAGGAGGAAGAAGAAGCACCTGAAAGGCGATATGGACAATATGAAAGGTTACAGCGATGATATGTATGGTGGCAGGGACTTTGATGAAGAACATGCTCAGAACCTTTGCTCCATTTGTAAGAAACCTAGTCATAATGCTAGATTTCATGGGCGGGCAAGACAAGAGGTGGTTTATATTACTCATCGAATTTCATAGTAAACAAACATTTTTGATATTAATGTTGTTACTATTTTTTTGTACTAATAGTAAACCCTCTACTTGATTTTGTTTTTGTACTAATGTTATTTATTGTATTAATGTTGTTACTTCCATTTTGAAATAGGCAAGTTCTGGGGCGCAAGATGGAGGTGCGGGCACATCATCTGCGCTTTAGACTCGTTGAGGTGGACTATGACAAGGACCACTGGGCCAAGGCCTTGTCAGAGCAGCAGAGGCCCATGCGTGTGCTTCGTGTTTGCATGCACCACCCACACAGCTAGGACGAGCGATACGCGACGTACATACGTCGTGCAGGCTTTCTTGAGATCATTCGGGTCTACAACAGTACACTCCTCACTCTAGACCCTACACTTCTTACTGTGTTTGTTGATAGGTAACATATCATTTTGCGTTAATTGACTTTCTTTCATAAAATTGTGCCATCAACTTGTCTATAACCAGAACCTTGTAATGATGCAGGTGGAGACTGAAGACGCACACCTTCCACACACCTTGTGGGGAAATGACTATCACATTGAAGGATGTGAAGATGATATTATGTCTAAGTTTGTCTGGTCATCCGGTGACTGGGGTTGTTGATGAGTCTACTTGGATACACTTGGTGGAGCAGTTCTATGGTAGGAGACCATCGGATGCTGAAGTTAAAGGCACAAAGTAAGTTCATATTTGTGTCGTGTTTAAATCACTAATACAACCATTTTAGGTACATCAATTTTTATAGAATAATACTTTACTTGTAATTGCAGGAAGACCTCAGGAGTGTCGACCTCATGGATAACCCAGAACTTTGGGGTAGGGTCACCGAATGGTGCACCAGATCACGAGGTCAAGATGTATGCAAAGGTGTGGTTTGGCACTTCTTGGGTGCTTTCTTGTTCCCTAACTCCTCAGGCGACAGCATCAGCTAGATTTTCCTGAGGATCCTTATGCAGCCACTGGAGAACATTGCAACCTATAGTTGGGGTAGCCTGGTCCTTGCTTGGACATACCGTCAGCTTTGTAACGCTTGCCGTCGCTAGTCGCCCAATGCCAACCTAGGTGGCTGCTCCTACCTACTTCAAGTCTAGATTTGGGAGCATTTTCTGGTTAGAAGGCCCACTAAACCTCTGGGCTTGCTTGTGAGTGCATTGGCTACTTTGATTTCTTCATAACACTTAAGGAATTTGTGACACCATGTTTGTGTTAATTGCAGGTTTGGGAGCACAAAGACGTTAGACCCACCGCTCTTTTCATCTGGAAAGACACTAAGGTAGTTAGGGGCAAACTAGACAGGAGGTACAGGCAGTACACAGACAAGCTAGACATATTGACACACAACTACGTAAGTTCAATCGACATTTTGTACTAAAGGCACTATCCAATGTGATTGATCTAGAAAAACTAAATTAAGTTTGTTAATTTGCAGGTAACATGGGCATCATGGTCTAGGTGGGAGCTCGAGGACTACCTTAGTCCATGTTGCGAGGAGGATTGGGACGAGTGGCTTTACGAAGGCCCATTGATCTTCTTCCATGTGGTCAAGATGCACTACCCTTGCAAGGCCTACAAACAGTTCGGGAGGTTGCACGGAATTCCATCGCTGTACTCCACCAACGCTGAGCTACATGGGTACGATGGCACTTTATTTGTTCTACTTAAGTGCCACATTGCTAATAGAATCTTTCACTGTAGGAATGATCGAAAAAGGATTGGGTGGTCAAGCATGAAGCACATTTGCTTAATTGGTACCACAGGCAGGATCCCCGCCTCAATGAACTACCACAGCACCACCTGGCAAGATGGATGGAGTACCTACAATGGCTGTAGCGGAGTACGAGGACTCATCTCATGGTCCCGTACACCAACAAGCCTGTAGATGAGGGCGGCGAGGATGACATCGCTGATGCATTCGACGAGGCGCAAAGGGTGGAAACACAACTTCTGAGGGGCCCTCTAAATAGATACGTGGTAAGTACCTTTGCATTGCATCTTCAATCGAGTTAAGGGTTTTGCAATCCATTCAAAATGATCGAGATAACCTTGTGTGTGATGTTGCAGGCACAATAGTTGTCAAACTACTCCGAGGAGGCTTCCAGGCACCTTTTCCGGACTAGGGACGACAAGAGCAACCCTCTTCGCAACTTTGTCAAAGTACTTTTGACAACAACATTCGTTACTACAACTCAATTACCTTCAAAATTCACGCTCAATAATGCATGTTGTCATCTTATCCTATAGAAAATTAAAAAGGGCTGCAAGAAGTTGGCTTAGAAGCTGAGCTGTGTAGACACGACATGCGAGGCACCATACAACCCCACGTTGTCTAGGAGCCAGACAGCCTCGATGTCCATCGCAGCTACTTCGGCTAGCAACACAAGGGCTACATCCTCTGTACGTACTCCACAGTACACAGAGAAGGGTCTAGCGAACGAGGATGATGAGGATGAGGAACTTTAGTATGACACACGAGTGGCGACGAGGATGATGTGGGAGTACACCGGTCACGAGGAGATGGGTCCCTCACAGCTACACGGTGCTCCTATTGGTACACAGGGGGTGGAGTACACACAGTAGGAGAACTACACACTGGCCGAGCAATAGGTGCCTATGCTGTGCTTTTTCTTTGCTACAATTGTTAATAGTAAAAAACTAGAGTTGCTCATTAGGGTGCTTGCTTGCAGGGTACTACCTCCATGTAGCAGTTGGAGCGTGTCGATAGGTGGCAGCGCGAGAGGCAGCAACGGGACGGCACGGACGTGGGGTTGAGAAGCAATGTGGTGCCTACGAATCCAAAGAGGCAATGGAAACCGCGAAACCCCTACACCCCTAGCGATAACTAGAAGAGTCATGTTTAGCAGTTGAACCATTATCCTAGATGTTGGACACCTGTTATCTTAGTTATGTAGTGGCTATAACATATTATTATCCGCAATACCTTGGTCTTAGAACTGATGTACTTGGTTATTTCAATTGGATTATTTTAGTTGTTAACACTCATCTAGTTCTTTGCGTAAATGCATTACTTCATGCCATGGCTAACATATAACTTGCTGCAAACAACTCTTTCTTGCCAAGGCTAACGTATAACAGCTGTAATGGCTTGCAAATGCAAAATTTAGGCAGTGGTTCTGCATTTCAGTAGATTCTAGGACACCCCACCATGGCTGGGGGCGGGTTAGGGGTACCCCGCCATAGGCAAAAATTGCACTGATAAACTACACCACACAACAATTTCACCGAGTGCAGCAACACATCGAGCATATGGCACAATTTTAGTGAGTGGATCAACACATGGAACGAAGCAATACATCAGAATGCAAATTATTACAATGACAAGTTTCAAAGTACAACACTCTCATCCCTAAGCCACTGACAAACACTACTACATCAATCAAACTGTGTGCACCACTGCGTAAGCAACTCGTCCTCAGACTCTGAATCCTCCACACAACCTCCTTATCCATACTCGCCTCCGCTGCCTTGGCCTGATAGGCCTATCGCCGATAGTAAGCCGCCTCTGCCTCTTCCGCGGCCTGAGAGTACAACTCTCCCTCTTCCTCGGACATGTCTGTTAGCCCCCATGCATTGAACAACAGTGTCTTCTGGCTGTGGTATGTAGCCTCACCCCCCCTCTAAGGCACCGACAGGCTCTGTGACAAACACATCACCATCATCCCCAGGCATCAGTCCTAACTCCTCTACAAGACGAAGTAGCTCAGCTATCCTTCCCATGTTATAGTCATCCTCATCCTGAGGGTAGCCCAAATCCTCAGCTAGATGAATGAGCTCACCTATCCTCCCGGTGTTGTCGTCTTCCTCCGGCTCGGCCTCCTCTTCGACCACAATCGGACGGCTAGCTGTGCCACCAACTCCAGCGTCCCGATGTAGTGTCCTCTTCTCCGTGTACCTAGCATGACCCACATCTGCTTGCCAGTTGCTGGTGCATCCAATCTCTACAAGTACAAAATGCAAACAATTAGCACGATGTTCATTCAAGTGAAACAAAGAAGTTTGACTTTCAAAAACACAATGACTGACTCGCACATAATGAGGCAATAGTATCGTTCAAGCCTTGCATCTCTGCTCTCTTAGCCTCCTCTACAGCCTTCCTTGCATCCTCTTCATCCTTCCTTACCTGGTACTCCTCTACCTCCTTTTTCCTCTTCTCATACCACTTCTTCCACACAATACTCTCAGGGTTACGAACACACATCTCTTGGGCCATTCAAGCATTTTCTTCTTATGGTCCTTCACGAAATCAGTGACGTAGTTTGTAGGATAACCTCTCATCTTGTGAAGTGCCACTCTTGTCTTATACTCATCCTTGAACTTAAACACATCATCATATGATTCCCATTTGCATTTCTAAGTGCTCTGTTACAACAAATATATGAATACAAAGTTAGCATACAAAAACAAATATATGAATACATTAGTACTAAATGTCCATAGTCCTAGCAAACCTCATCATAATCGATCATGTGGCCACAGAAGTGGCCAATCCTAAGACCTGAAGGGACTAGGCCATAGCTAGCTTCGACACCACATTTACACATCACATGAGGTGCAGTAGACATCCTCTTCTTCTTCCACTCTAGCACCTCCTCCTTCTCTAGCTCTGGCCAATGGCTCTTTGGACCATAGACCCACTCCGTGAAACAGCACTTTAGAAAATCACGATCCTACAAAGTCAAAACATTAGAACACACATATAGGACATGACATTTCAAGGTTAACTTAAAACTTACTTCACGATGCAGAGGACAAATGAACTCTTGTTCATTTCGTGGGTTTATCACGGCTTGCTCTCCGCAGTGGCACTTTGGAGGATCCTCGAGCCGTCGTGCCAAGGCTACGGCCTTCTCTTCCTCCGTCATAGGAGGAGGGTTAGGAGGGGGCGGAACCCAGCGAGTAAACACCTTACGCTTGCAATGATCAATGTCGGGGTAGAAAAGGAGAATTATTGGGTCAAACTTGTCTAGACCGTCGATCCATTGGAAGAAAAAGCACCGGAAGTAGGGCTACAAAAGAGTTTCAATTATCTCATTGTGAATACAACATCACAAACCAATAAGAAAAACATAACATGTGTAGAAGCAACGTGCCGCAGTATCCGGATGTCTCGACGAGCCCACGTGCGTCGGATGACCACAGTCACAGTTAGGAAAAGGTTCCTCGAGAGGCACGGGGGGATCCTTGCAAGACACGTCGGGGTACATCTCTCTAGGGCGACCCTTTTTCCGCCAAATCGACTCACGATATGAGTCCTCCATCTAAAAACGCGAAATTATTTCAACACAAATCATAGATCACTTATAATTCTTGAAATTCAAAAATAATCCACAATATCAATACGATTAAAACTAATATAAGTTTACTAACTAGTTTAACCAAACATATTATAACTAACCAAACTAACATGACTAAACTATAGAAACGGAAAGAAGATAAGAAATTTTACCTTTCCATGATGGGCGGCTGCCGCCGGGGAAGGGCGCTAGGGGGAGGGCAGCCGCCGGCGAAGTTCTGGGGCTAGTGCGTAGCGAAGTTCTGGGACTACCGCGTGGCGGAGTTGGAGGACGGCGGGGCTGCGGCGGCAAGCGCGGGGCTGCGGCGGAGTATGGAATGAAGCAAAGACAGAAAAAAGAAGGCCCTGGCCGTTTAAGTGGCCCTGGTCGTACTCCGCCATGATGGGGAGCGGGGTTGCCTAACCCGCCATGATGGATGACGGGGTACACTTTGTCCCCGCCACGTCAGCAGGCCCCTAGGGGCGCCAGGCCATGTGGCACCTTGACCCCGCCGCCAAGCACGGTGGGGTATAGTTCATTTGCCCCGCCATGCATGGTGACAGGGCCAAACGGTCTAGTTTTGAAAATATTTTTTCTCCAGATTAGTTTTAAAATATATTTCAAATTTGAGCTAAAAATAAAAAAAAAATCTGTGCCCGTAGGATGGGTGCGGCGCAAAGAGCAGGTTAAGGGGTGTTTGGGTGTGGGAGGTAAAATTTTATTTTATTTTATAATTAGTATCCAATAATAAACTACTTAGACTTAAAAGAATCATCTCGTAAATTATTCTCTGTGTTTTAATTTTATAAATAGTCTGTATTTAGTCTTGCAAATTATTTGACTTCTGTAAACGGAGGTGCAGCTTCAGGGTTTTCTTTTGAAAAGGTAGATGCAGCTTCGGGTCTCGCGAAACCAGGTAAGATTGACTCGAGGTTGACTGAATGCCTACTACTCCCTACATAAAAAAAAGCAATTTTCACTTTTTAAGAAGTCAAATAATGAGTTTAACCAAAGTTGTGGTAAAGCATGTTGGCTCTACCTGTTGAATGTGGACTAGGTAATTAAGGGGCATGGTAGAACTCCGAAGATCCGACCAGTTGAACAAAGGACAAGCTGCTCCCCTTATTTGCAAAATTGTCACATAACAGGGTAGAATCATCAATACTAGCAAAACACTACGTTGGGAACATACACTCGCCAAGAAATAAACAAGGAAAAAAAAAACTCTGATTGACCATAGACGCATTTACAAGGACACGTTCCAGAGTAGGTAACTAGGCGTCACTCCACAAGGATAACTCAGTTTCCCCGAAATTTGGATGACAAAAAGTTTTGGAACTTAGAAATTTCGTCCATCGCATCCGGAAGAGGAAGTGTGAAGGGAGGAAGAACGCTTTGTCCAGCCTTCAGACCCGTCACACCTGTGGCAGGCGGGAGCGCCAGCGCAGGCTGCTGCTTGTTTAGCTTCTCAATGATGTAAGAGAAAGTCCCAAAGGTCAGGCAGCTCTGAATCAGAGTTTGCGGAGCACCTGAAACCCAATAAAAAAATGTGATATTGATTTCTACAATTACTGCACCAGGCCATCGTTCTAAGAAATCAAAAACAAGTGAGCATAATAAATTTACTTGAGTGGAATGCGAATAGTCAATGTATGTCATGGACATCAACAGAAGATGAGTAATTGGAATCTAAAAATTGATACTCCATAGTGCGCAAGAAACAAACCACAACTGGTTATGGAGGAATCCTAAGCAGATATCTAAATGTGGAATTGCTAAGCATAATAAGCATCAAACTTTCTATTCGTGACAGACAGACACTAAGGACATCATATAAGGATGCATGTTTCTCAAAACCATTCAACCTAAAGAAACCGGCATGCCATCAACTAACACAAGTTTACAACCAGCTTCCTCTAGTCCCTGGCATAGGAAGGTTTCTATGCTATGCTCCAAAGGTCAACCAGATCAGGGGTTGCAAGCAAAGGTACAACCCAAGAACCACACATATGAGCCAGTTATCATAAAATGTTTTTAACACAAACATTGTGTTTAACTTTTCAACAAACAGTGTGAAAATTGCAAAGAGCATATACAAAAAAGAGCAATTGTCTCGTAGACAGAACTCGGCATAAACAATGTGGCTATTGTTTATGTGATCTTAGTCGTCACCAGGCCAATAAGAAACTGGCTGTGCAGCAATTGTACATTAAAACAGTTCAAAGCTATTGATTGCACATTTCCTGAAACTTTACCTGGAAAGCTCAAAGCAAGGCCAGTACAACAGCCTGCGACTCCTGCATTGATTCCTGGAAATAAAACAGTTGACATGTTAATGATTCATGCATTTCTTTTAGCATTTTCTTAATCCAGATGAATTAAAAAATAAACAAACAAAACACAGACAAATACAAACCATCATCTTTTCCACGAAGTTTTCTCAAAGAGCAAGCTACCAAACTTTGAACACCAGCAAGAACAGCAAATATCTAGATCAAGAAGGCAAGATTTACACCATGAGATGTTGGTAAACAATAGGCACAAAGTGATATCCACATGTGCAAAGAATAACCTTATACCTTAGCAGATGATGCAGCATCAGGAAATGATCCTTTAAACCCCTTCATCATAACCAAACCTTTACCTGTAAAATTAAAGAAAATAGAAAAGTGGAGCTATCTGATTATACATGTAGGCTTCACAGCAGAAGACCAAAAAAGGATAACAAAAACACAATCTGGTGCTAGACACCACCAGGAGCCCATCTAGCATTTTTCAGAACACTGTGTTTTTTTTTGGGTTAGTTAAAATATAGGATCTTGTGCTCACTAATCCAGTAAGTCATACAGGGGTTATCTCTACCAATTGTGTGATTCTACAGTTGTTAACCCTCTAAGAAAGAGCATAAAATAAAGCTACAGCCAAGAATATATGATTTAAGCAGACGGATACTGATGCACTACCAGTGCTAACACAAATAAAAGTATAATCATTTTTTAGAAAGAGCTTTATGGTGCCAATTTCATTCAATATGGTAATGACTGTAACATCAGTTAAAACGATTAAGTTCTTCATATCTCAGTCTTGGTTTCTTTTTGCTTCTTCACAAATCAAGGTAGAAGTTATTTGGATAAATCTTTTTCTTTTACATATGAGGATTCAGATCAGGCCAGCATTGCTCACGTTGAACCATATATGCATTTGAAGGGCTAAACCAGATTTTGGATATAACTCTATGGATAATTTATGTATTACTCAAGTGAATTGTAGCTTTGATAATACCAGTAGTATTTCCTATTTGATACAAGCATCTCTGATTCCCTATTCTGGTCTTCTCTGAAAAAAAGCTATCTTTCAATTTCTAATTGTAAGCAGTGACTCAAATAATAAGCTGGGGCCCAGACTGGCTCGAACAAGAGAAGATACAAGCTATGTTACACGGATACTTGCAGGAAGGCGCGTATCGCGTATCCGATACGTTTCGGATACGGATACGTGTCCGATACGGCATGGATACGTATCCTGGAAGTATCCGAATTTTTATTATTTTC
>Ga0182004_10002629_pt1 | contig 14065 bp, 12 predicted proteins | sample Sormic07211540_1_FD_120479 | JGI IMG/M metagenome (GOLD analysis project Ga0182004, IMG submission 120479) | Endophyte microbial communities from Sorghum bicolor roots, Mead, Nebraska, USA - 072115-40_1 MetaG | ecosystem: Host-associated > Plants > Roots > Unclassified | place: USA: Nebraska...
CTTTTGTGAAGCATCTGTGCCTACTCTACTTTCCTATCTAGTACTTTGATATACAAAATATATACTACTAGTGCCGGAACGTCCACTTTGCATTTTAAAGAAAAGGTACAAAAGCATATTTATTTCGAATCAGACGGGGAAATACACTGGAGTACTGATGTTTACCATGCGCCCGAATATCAATATGGTAATCTTCGTCAATAAGTCAAATTACAACAAGGGAAGAAAACATACCTCAATCGAGAAAGGGAGGGCAGGGGCGTTCACGAAGAGGCTGGGGGCGCAGGGTCCGACGACGCCGTGGCTGCCAGTGCTGGATGGCGGCGAGGCGGAGCCGGGCGAGCGCGCGGCTGGGGAGGCAGGCGGTGGCGGCGGCGGCGCGTGGGAGGCAGGCAGCGGCGGCGGTGGGTCAGGTGGCCGAAATAAGACTGGGCCGCCCGACCCCGCGCGCACGTGGCCTCTTATTTGGCTCTGCCGCGCCACGGCTCATGGCGTGGCAGGGCCGCGCCGAGATCTACGGCGCGACACTGCCGCGCCATGAGCGGTGGTGTGGCAGGGCCGCCATGTCAGCAGCCTCTGCTGTGCCACCATGTATAGCGCGACAATGTTAGAGTGACGCGCCATGCATGTTGGCGCAGCCAAAGAGTTAGTTATAAGAAAAATTCCATGTCAAACTCAAAAAATAGTTTAAAAAAGGTTTGAAAATAGAAAAAAAACGATTTTAGATGATCTCTCCGCGAAACAAAGTTTATAAAACGACTGAATGGACACCTATAGAAAAATGAAATTCGGTTAGGTAGTCCAGCAAACAGAGTGGAGAAGAATAATGTAATGAACCTTAATTGCTTCAAGATAGATATTAAAAAATGATGATATGTTTTTTAAATGTTTGTGTGGTGAACAATAAAAAATATAATATATAATAATAAAATAAATAAACATAATAGATTAATAGATAAAAATAATGAATATTAATATAATAATAACAATAATAATAATTTGTAATATTAATGATAATAAATAAGGTTTAGGCTCCTAGTATTTTAACTGTAGATCCCTTGGTCGTTTCTTTTTGTTTTTCTTGATTAAATACAGTAGGTACAAGAATAAGTGTAGGGAAAGACTCTCAAGCAAGCTAATACACACATCCGCGATCTCCTACCAACACGGTGCACAACATCGAGTGATCCAACGTCTAGAAGGACGGAACATATGGCTCCAGAATGGATGGTTTTAGCCAAAACATCTTTGACTCCCTATAGCTCCTTCATCTTCCACGAAGTTTTGTGCAACGCTACCCCTCATCTCTCCTAAATTTTAAAGTTTAAAACTAAAACAAATTTAAAATACAAATCAAATGACGCTTCATCTCCATGCTATCCTTTGATAAAATTTGCATACTTTTTATTCCTTGCTAATATTCCAACAAACTTGTGAACACTTATCATAAGGACCCTAATTTATCCAAGTGATTGACAAATGAGATATAGTAGGATGATATATGATGATTGCGCTTCCTTGCAAAGTACTTGGGTTTATATTTACAAATAAAAAATTTAAATAGCATGTTCCTTGATATGCAAATACCTACCAAGGCGATATATGATCATACATGACAAAAACCTTCCACATATGCCATTGAGAAATTTTTGATGCTCCTAAGATAAAAACTCATGTACACCCACATACATGAGCTATTCCTACACTGAGAATACGCTAAAACATGCCACCATCCCAAACTCTGCTCCTACACTGGGAGTAGACAAAAAATGTTTGTTAGAGAAATACTCTATGTTTTAAAAAAGATAGTGATTTCTCTCTCATTACATGGTTTAAGAGACATGGGCTATGCCAAATGTGCTCCAAATAGCGCCAAACTTTGCAAGAGTGGCCCATGTAGTCCTAGAGGCCAACACACCAAGGATTGGGTCAAGATGGCTCCTCTAGGGTGCGGGAGCACCCCTGTTGCACCTACACCCCTAATAGAGTGCCTCAGGCCCATCTTTGGTAAGGTGGTGCCATCAATGTTGCTGATGACGGTGCAGGTGGGTTTCCCTCAGAATATTCCCTACAAACTGACCGTAGGGTGCTTTCCATGTGGAGTTGAAACCTTTTTCAAAGACACCCTTCCTCTCCAACAGTATCCCCTAATATTCCCTAGCTTTATAAAAGTAGGCCCCCTCCTCATTTGAACAATATCACACAAGAGGAAGAGCACCAAAGAGTAGAAGAGCAACACACTGCAATGGGCTTAGGCCCTAGCTAGCTTTATAAAACTAGGGAGAGATGTGAGGGAGAGTTCAGGAAAGAAGTACCGAGCTTGTCGGGAACCTTCCCCTGCTTGTACCTCGACGAATACTGACTTTGTACCTCAACGGATATTTAGTAAGTATTCATGATTCTGTTGGTACAAAGTACTTTGACTAGTTAAGTTTTGCTTTTACTTGTTTGCAGGTTCGTCGTTCATCCCCGTGACAGATGCTCTAGTAGAAGGGCCCTGGTAAAGATGGATGACCCTTATTAACACACTAGAGTAGTAGTTGATAGCATAGAAGTGGTGTCTAGGCTAGAGGCTACCTTCGTTTACCTCATGCCCTCCAGTTGAGGGGTTGGTGATAGGTGGTGATAGCCCTATCCGTCCCTTGTAATCCCCCATGTTCGGATACAACATAGAGCTACAGACCGGCATCGACTGGCAGACAAGTTACAATCCGGTGCCCGAAGTAAGCAAGTAAAAGTAGAGTTTATCTATCCTTAGACCCTAAGCCATAGGATCCTTTTCTACCCTCATCAGCTATCCTTGTGTTGTCCTTGGATGAGTTAGCTAGAAGAAATACCTCCATTCCACATGAAAAATATGATACCCTAAATAGTTCTAGATGAAAGCTACAACGATAATTCCATACGCTTGCAGATTATTTTTTGTAAACATTAAGAAATACCAACACCTCCTTAGCCTATGCTTGCACGTGCTTAACATACTCTTCCTCCCAATATCAACCTTCACATTCAGTACCACTCTACTAAAATTGGAACACAAAAATCAAGAACATTAATCAAAATCATCATAAAAATGGCAATATATACCATAGAAAAGGTGACCAAAAGAGAACTCACTTTGCGATCCAGACACCTGTAGAAGATGCGACCATGGTTGGGACACTGCTTCTTCACACTGTACTCTAACACAATCTTCCTCTTTCCCTCACCATATGCAATGAGAGAGAGGTCCGGCCTTAGTCGCACATGAACCCTATGCTTGGCCGAGGACCCAGAAGCAATCACCATCTACTCTATACTCCTTTCGATCAACTACTATAACTTTTTCCATTTCTAAACCATGAAATGAGCTATACTAGCTATGAAAGGTGGATACTTGTTATGATGAACTACTATAAGCTTTCTTCTACATTTGCAAGCTATCAAGTTAGTTTGACCTCAAATGGCGTATAATAAAAAACAACCATTCTTCCCAATCTACAAAACTATAAATTTCTCTATTTCTAAACCATGAAATAAACTATACTAGCAATGAAACACGAGAGGATGAAGTGGCTAGCATTTAGAACCCAAGAAAGGATGAAGAAATGAAGCCTTCACAAATCCTCCAGGCATAAACTCCTTCCACAAGCAAGAACATAGAGCAAGCAAAGACCTTGAAATGGCTTTGGCCTGGGGGTGGAAGAAAGCTAATGTGGGTATATAGCCTTGTACCTCTATTGGTGGCTCCAACTAGGACTACAAATCACTCTTTAATCTTGGTTGGAGGGGATGAAGGTCCAAGACCTTTATTCATGGTTGGTGGCTTCAACCGGAACTAAAGTCTCCTCGTGCAAAAGCCTACGTTGCTAGCCGTTGGGACAACAATTTTAGTCCTGGTTGCTAGCTTCCATTTGTCTTGGGTCCAACTATGATCGGTACTAAAGGTAAAAAAGAAGGTATGTACTCGATCTACACTCTACTAGTATACTATTCTATAGCTCTTTTGTTTCTTAATAATTATTTAATAGTTTGTAATGGTTTTTTTAGAATTACATAGTATAACACAGACACTTACAACGCACGCACACTCATCCCTACGAACACAAGTACACAAACCTATCCCTACTAGTACAGTGCCCGTGCTAACGCTACGGTGACATCTAAGGTGACACACATTAAACAATAATTCATTAAATCAAACTTGATAAACAACCTATCATTATAAATTTGAAAAATATGGTACATCTTAAATCAATCTATTATACTTGATCAATGGTTATTACAGCAGTGATCCACAAATTGTTTCCAGATAAAAACAAAATTTTACTAATGGATTGTGCCATGCCCCATATAACCTTACACTTTCTGTGTGGCCTCCAATCTCCATGATACACATGTCTCACTTGGTCCAGCAGGCACAGGAAAAAGGGCACAATGCAACATAAACATGAATTATTACAGACATTGTTGATGACATAACTTAGATTAGCTACAAACTCTTTTCTATATATTTTCAAAGACTATTTTAAATACAATGGGAATATTATTTGGATTCTCGAAATTTCAATTCACATATCATAAACATTTTATTTCAATACAAAAGTAGGATAATGAATTATTTATTGATCTATAAAACGTTACACAAACTAAATCAATGGCACATGCAAAAGCAAAACTATTGAATGCAAGAAGAGCACACGCATAATATTTTGTTTAAAAGGAAAAGTATATATCACGATAGCTATAAAAAGATTTATTAATAGCATCTAGCAACAAACATCATATCTGCTATGCCTCTAGCATGCCATGGGAGATCTAATAAGTCTGAAGTGATCAAAATCCACTTTATTGTGCTACTAACACCCAGCTCAAATAGAGACTTCACTGCCACAAGTGAAGTACAGGCTAGCTTAGAAAGAAGCCCAACCACGACACACAAGTCAGCTCCCTCAACACATATCGAACACATGCAAGAAGTTGTAGAGCAAACGACAGTGCACGTCGATGGAAAGGGCCATGAGTCCATTGGTGTGGGTCAAAGGTAGGACCTTCTCTATAACACCCTGGTGACATTGCCTGTGGGGGCTCCTTGCTTGCCCCCTAGTCCCAAGATTACTTCAAAAAAGCACCCTGGTGACAGAGCTAGTCGACACTCGACAATATCAACTGACGAGCTAAAGGAGTCCACGATGCTTATCAAGCAAGCTGCAACCTTCTCCACCATCTGGAAATTGACATCACTTACAAACAAAAGCAGAACACTCTTTACATGCCAAAAATGATAGTTAGATGGGGGAACAACAGTACCACTTTGTCCTCAAATTGTAGAAGATTACATAGAGTTGGGACTGAATCCATACAGCTGATACTACAACCCTGAAAGTGGGCATCAAATTAGCAATTGTATTAAATTCTCAGTTTCAAAGGTGATTTCTTTAAAATTAATTCTAACTTGAATATACTTGTATCGAAGAAGTCAATGAATGCCAGCACAACGTTGATCATGCCCGCCTGCAAGCACTGGGCCAGGTTGGATCCGTGATATCTTCTCAAATGCTTGCAAACACTGCATAAACAACAGAATATGGTCAGATAAATAAAGTGCCTTAGACAAACATGATCGGCCGATCATGTTGTAAGAGCTTTTGGGTTTACCTCAGCTACGTCGGGGTACTCGATGGCTAGCAGCCGAGAGGAGAGCACGGGGAGGAGGCCGTGTCGGGCGACGGCGTCCGCGCGCGGTGCGCTTGGCATGGCATCGTAGAGGTACGTGATGGCGTGCATGGACAAAGGAATCACGTCCGGGGTAGACGACCCATCGTCGCCGCCAGCCAGCCACATCAGCCCCTGTTACGACTGCATCCATGGGGATATGTACCCACCGTCGTCCTGTGCGTAGAACAACAGCGCCCCACGGGGAGCGAGGGGCCTGAAGAACGGTTGTCGCGATCGCAACAGGGGCCATGGGGCCTCGCGAGCACACGAGCGCTGACGGGGATCAGGCGCCTGATAAGGATCGCTCCATCGAGGGCGTCCACTCGCCGCCGTCATTCGGAGACCCAGCTCGGTGGTGTCTCTTCCCGGACACCTCCCAGTGGCAGTGAAGAAGCGCCACGACGTACAGGTACGCCTTCGCCTTCCCGACGGCCGGAGGCACCGTATCGGCGGAGACCCAGGAAGCCCACACCAGGCACCCTCGGCTTCCTCCTCCCCTCCGCGAAGGGTGTGGGCGGGGCGATCTGAAGGATTAGGACATGGATCAGTGCGGCGGCCGGGAGAAGGGTTCGAACGACGGCTTCCTCCTCCCCTCTGCGAAGGGCGTGGGTGGGGCGATCTGAAGGATTAGGACATGGATCGGTGTGGCGGCCGAGAGCCCGAGAGAAGGGTTCAAACGTTGTTTCATATTTTTATTTTGTTTTATTGTTTTATTCGATTATGATTGGCTTCGAACGTCCGTCGATCAGAGCGGTGTCGCGCGTTAAAGTGGGAGGAGGGCGCGGGGTGAGAAGCCTGCATCAAACATCAAATCATGACCATTAGATTTGGTTTAGATGTGTTATTAACCCTTGATTTTAATGGAGACAAATTTCTGTGTGCATTTCTACAGGTGCATAGTGGTTACAGGCTCTCTCAGCGGGGGACATTTTACTTGGGAGATCTAGTATAATTTAGACTGGTCCATTATAGTAGAGATGAGTACTTTCAAAGGACTGAGCCGTCACATCATGAGATTCACGAAGTCACCACAGGCGTCTCGTTGTTGATGAGGACGTCGTCTGCCTCTAAAAGCATAACGCCGTTAAATCTTAGAATAAATCCAGAAAAATCGAGGACTTAACCCCGGGTGGTCTGGTTCCACCACAAGGACCGCAACCAGCCGATCTATGATCGGCAAGGTCTGACCCCTCCAGTGTTTGATCATCACAAAGAAAAGAATAGATGAATCTAGGGGAAGAAAGCATAAGTCAAAGCACATATATATCTCCTTGACCGCGGCGGCGGGTGGGGACATGTGAAGAAAGGCAGGTAAACTTTACACGGTATTGACGATCGAGTCGAGTCTGAGGCATATTATGTATACGAAAAGACGAGCGAGAGAGAGCAAAAACGTCCACTAATAAATAACTAAGAGAACTGCTGCGAGGTCGCGAACGTTTGGCCGAACCCCCAGCCGGCGGGCGCGACGTTGAGGAAGGTCTTGGTCTGGCCGTCGCTGCTGGTGACCTGGAACGACAGGCTCTGCCCGTCGAGGTACGCGTTAGACTGCCAGTTGACTCCCCAGTTCCTCGACATGGCCATCCACCCGGTCCTCGATCCTTTGATCGACGCCGACTGGATGGAGCCGCAGCCGCCGACGTTGGAGATGAGCACCAGCTCGAAGTAGTCGCGCCCGTTGATGGTGAACCTCACCCCTCCTTGCTTCACACATGGCACCCTGTTCATATATTCACAAACAGTAGTAATAATAGTAGCAGGTTAATTGAATTAATTGGATCAACAACGTACATACATTCAGAATTCAGATCATGCATGCAGCTTTTTTTTTTACTGGAAATATATATATATATCAAATATATGAACCTTTGGTAGTTGACGGGAACAATGCCGCCGCGGTAGATGCCGATCTTGAGCCAAGCAGGCTCGGCCATGTCGAAGTGCTGCCGGGGCGGGTTGCACCAGCCGCCGTCGTCGTTGGGCAGCGCGTAGTTGGGAGGGCAAAGGTTGGTGGCCGTGATGGTCACCGACGTGCCGCGGATGCAGAACCGCGGGTCCGCCTGGTAGTCGCACGAGATCCGGTAGCACTGCCCGCACGAGGCGCCGTCGTTGAACAGCGCCGTGCTCAGCGCCGCCGTGTTCGTGCCGTACCCCGTCGAGTACAGGTTCCCATACCCACAAGCTCCACCTGCACACACAGTATCGATGCATGCATGGATTTGTATGCATCAGCTATTATAGCTAGTTTTGGACTGTATATGTTATTGCCGTCTCGATCATCGATCGATCTTCTTACTTACATACTTACCCATCGTTCCTGAAGCGTCGCTACCGCCGTAGAAAGTGGCGAACGCCTTGTTCATGCCGGACGCCGAGAAGCACGCGGCTTCTTTCCACAGGAGGCATGCCGTCGTCGCAAGCAAAACAAGAACGCGAGCTACTGATGATGACCCAGTTGTTGCCTTCATTGTTGTTACTGCCAGCAATAAGCTAGTAGCGAGAGCTAGGAGATGAACCACCAGCACAGCACTAATGGCCAAACGTCTGAGCAGGGCTACGTCGTTTAAATAGCTAGGAATCGATCGAGGTGGTGATCGATCGCCCGGACGACGGTGCCAATCGTCCGTTCTGGACTGGATCAGACACAGGCCATGCACGCGGTGATCGTCACCATCGATCCATCGCGCCGCGCGCGGCCGGCAGAGGCCGTGCGTGCATGTGGGAGCGCATGCTGCTGCTACTGGGGAGCTGACGCTGACACGAGCTAGAGCTTAGCGATGATCATGCATTATTGGCCTGGATCCATCCGCGTCCGCCGCATGGGAGCGAGGATTCGGCGGGGCAAGGCATGGAGACCCCATGTTCGCGATCAATAAACTGTTGGCGGTGTCTCTGACGTCTGTCGTCGATTCGGGTCCCGACGCCAGATGTTGCAAACACCACCCATGTGTCGGTGTGGCGCGCCGCTAGTACAGTGTAGATCTGGTCCTCCCCTGCGTTTCTTTTTTTTTTCTCTGTGTGCAGTGAACTCTCCGGTACTGGTTTTGTCGGTGCTCATACTAAAAGCACTTTTTTGGAATGTAACAGCGTGTTGAGGCAGATAATTGGCCGGCTGGTGTGCCACTGTGAAACCTGTTCTGGAACAGCAGCCTTGCTTTGCGGAGGATTGTAGGGTCGTCGGTGCCATCTCCACATATAAATATTCATTCGCTAGTGGTACTCCCAAATCTCCACCAACCCAGGGAATCGCCCGTAGATTACAAAACCAATCACAGATATAATAAAGTCATCTTGGTTCTTCAAAGTTCAATCTTTTTAACTTTGGGTTAGCATAATACATCTATTAAATGGCGGTGTCTTCAATGAAAGCGACGGTATTTATAGATTATGGAAAAAAATCGTAATAATGAATCTTATACTGGCAATATTATTGTGTGTCATCAGTGAAATTTATACATCAGTAGGTTTCTTTTTGTCTATTATCACATCCGCCACGGCCGCTACTATGTTGTTATGTGATATCCAGCTAATTTGGAATTTGGCCTTTTTAGTAGCCCAAGTGCATATTATTGAGATATTACGATGGGTTTAGTTCTACTAGTTGTTAAAAACAGATTAGACCAACACATAAGGTTTGTAGAGTTCATCCTACCATCTTCGGGTCAGTATTTTTATATTGAAAAGAGAACGAAAATGTGAGCGGGATGGTGCTAGACTGCTAGGTGTGGTTCACTTAGCGTGCAAAGTGGATCTGAGCCGTTTGGACTCTTGGACATTACATCTTCGCTACCACCTTTGTTGCTATATCTAGGCCCTTGTCTTTCTTCTTCTCTAGCGGGTCTATCCCAAGCCCCTATCTTTCTTCTCCTTCTCCGACAGGTCCATCCCAGGCCCCTATCTTTCTTCTCCTTCTCCGGCGGGTCTATCCACGACCAATCTTTCTTTCACAACAATTTTTTCTTCTCTAGCGGGTATATCCACTGACCCATCTTTCTTTCACAACAATTTTTTAAAACTAGTTTAGTTTTATGGCTTAGCCTAAATGTAAATAAATCTATGGACAAAATCAAATACTTTTTTAGTTAGGATCTTGTACTTGCGGTAATTTTGGTGATTATCATGATGAGGTGGACATTGCAGTCATTGACTTCATCGTGGCCATTGTCTGCAAGGGGAGAGGTTCTTCTTGGCACTACCCACAAGGAAAGTAATAACTTCATGTCATCAATCTCATCATAGATGGTTGCAGAGAGGAAATCAAGCATACATGATGAATCAATAGTGGGTTAAACTTAATTACTACATTGCATTGTTCTTTGTTTCTTAGATTTTATTCATTTATTGAGTTTCTAAGGCACATTCTAATATTTTTAAAGAAAATAGGTGGTCAGCCCAACATACGTAAAGTCTAATAGTGAAACTGTTGTTTGTCGATGTTTGTCCAAAGAGTTCTCAAGATCTTTTTGTTGTTTGAATTTTGCTGGAGGATTGCAGTTTTGCATAATATTCCCTTGTAAAAACTCATTTAGTATTTTGTTGTTGATTTTTTTATTGCTAATATAATATAATTTTCACCTATAAAAGGATTTTTGGGGATCAAGTATGCAGAACGTTTGTTTGTTGACATGTAGAATCTAATTTCCATGTCTTGCTATTTTTCATGCAGAAGAGTGATCTGTAGATTCTATATATGTAGGGGGAGAGATCATTGCTTTTGTTGCAGATCAAAGGGCTCACCTTATCAATGATCTGGTTGTGGCATACGCCTACATCCTTGCTTCTAAATTTTGAGTCTCCAATCTCCTCCATGTGTTGTCCATCTTCCATGGTATTTATTTCGTTTAGGGTTTGGATTGATTACTTGCCTCAAAAGTTGTCTTCTGATTTTTATGACATGCAGCCATTTTGTCGGAGCTGCTTTATGTTTTTCTTTCATGGGCCTTTTCTACCCTTCTTATGTGGGATTTACTTTTGGTTTGGGCTTTTTTTATGCGGTCATATAGGCCTTCGCTCTTTTTACCTTTTTTTTTTCTATTTTTATTACAACCGTTGTCAGCTCCTCTATTTGGGCTTGGGATGGTTCTCTCTAGTTTTCTTGGTCTACTTTTAAAATTTGGCCCCTAGTTGGCGGCTTCTTCTTTTTTTTCTGCTTGTTTTGAGCTGTTTTTATAGTTTGTCCTCCCCGTTGGTAACTTGTTTTTTGTTATTATTACTGGTTATTTTTATAGTTTGGTCTGAATTGTCATCTTTTTTTGTGTGCTTGTTAATTGTTTGGGATTGTTTTTATAATTTGGCCCTCTGTTGGTAGCTTATTTTTATAATTGTCCCTTAGTTGGCATTTTTTACTTATTATGGGTTGTCATTATAGTTTCGTCCCCAAGTTGGCAGCTTGTTTTTTGTTTTTGTTGTTTGGGGTTGTTTATATAATTTGGTCCCCAATTGGTAGCTTTATTTTTTTGTTCTTGTTGTTTAGGGTTGTTTTTATAATTTTGCCCACAATTGGTATAGTGTCTTTTTGTTCATGTTTTTTAGAGTTATTTTTAAAATTTGGTCCCCATTTGGCAGCTCATTCTTTTTTGTTCTTGTTGTTCGGGGTTGTTTCTATAGTTTGGACCTTAGTTGTTTTTGTTCTTCATGTTAGGGTCAGGGTTATTTTTATAATTTTCGCCCCTGTTGGCGGCATATTCTTTTTCTTTATGGTAACAATCTAGTAGTTTGTACTTTTATTCTTTCTAATTAAAGCCGTGGTAGGCATAATAATTAGTGGTAATGATTTCTAGAAAAATAATCATTACTAAGGGTCCAATGTCCCAAGTTTTTCAAGGTTCCTTCATCCAGATGATACCTATTTTTTTATGTTCAGTACGTCAATGTGGAAATAACGATTGACCAAACTCTTGGCCTAGTGGTTAAAAGAGTCTTAATAGAAGCTCAGGTTTTGGGTTTAATTCTCTGTGACGAGGGCAAACTTTTTTTAGATTAACAACATTATGCTTTTAGTGTTACGAGACATTTTCGTCGATAGTTTGACGCCTGTGATGACTTTGTCAATCTTAAGAATTTGTTAGCCCGGTTTTCAAAGATACTCATATGGGTAGAGCTCAGGTGCGAATGTTCATATAGGTGAATTTGTGTGTATTGTGAGTGTCTCTGACATACTGCGTACTTTTCAAAATGAACTAATCTTGACAGTAACTAACAAAACAATGACAAAGGAAGGACGATCCTCTCCGAGATATCTCATGACACTACTACATGTTCAGGCATTTGCACCGGTTAGAAAGGGCCTGTTGCCCCAGTTTTCGAGCCGGTGCTGCCCTTCCAGAACTAAAGACCTATCCTTTAGTCCTGGTTCAGGGCACCAGGGCTAAAGCCTCCCCTACCTATCGGTGCCAGGCAGCAGCACCCTTTAACATCGGTTGGAATAACCAACCGACATTAGTAGTCCTTTTTTCTTTTTGTTTTTGGTTCATTTATTCGTTTATGTTTATTGTTTATATATAATAATAATATGTTTGTCAATACGTATTTTATGCTATATATATATATATTACATGCATATTAAGCATAAATATTATTATAGGCTTAGCTTTATAATTAAGTTTTGCCTATAATAAAACGAATAGACCATATTAATAATTAAATAGATGGATATGTAACAAGCTTTATATATAGTTTTATAAGTATAACATTCGTAACATATATATACATACATAGAGTTTTTTTCTCCGAATCTCTAGAGCCGATACAAATGATCATCATTGTTTGGAATAAGAGTTTCGTTGCCGTTGAAGTAAAACTCGCCGTTTGGATTGATCACTTGATCGTGGAGGAATCCTCCTATCGTCTCTTGAATAGCTTTAATGCAGTCTTTTTGCATGACCATCTTGATGTGTTGAATGTATTCTTTCTCCCAGTACCAACCTGTACATCTGTCGGTACCGTCCCACTGAAATTAGAAGAGAGAATCAAAAGTCTAAGTAACATCATTAAAAAGTAGGCACATATATAAGCAAATATCTGGAAATAACTCACATTATGATTCAGACACTTATAGAATATACGACCCTTATTTACTCCCTCTTTCAACACTTTGTACTCCATCACAATCTTTTGCCCACACTTGCCGCAAGTAATGAGAGAGAGTTCCGGCCAGTATTGCTTTTGAACCCATTGAGAGACCAAGGACTTGGTCACCGTTGCCATCTACTATCCATACTCAATTTTTAAACAGTTATAAATTCCATATTTTCTAGTAAACAAGTATGATTAAAGAAGAACCTAATAATATCCTTTATTTGCCCAGTTCTCAATTTCACAAATCAGGAAAGCGACCAATAACTTCCACTCAGAAAATATCATTGGGGAAGGCGGATATGGGCCAGTGTGCAAAGGAGACCTAGATGGCATCCCTGTGGCTATCAAGTCACTGAGGCCTCATGGTACACAAGGTTTCTCAGAGTATCAGGAAGAGGTAATAAACTAATAACATACTCTTTTCTTCAAAAAAAAAAAAAGTTAATACACATTAACTAATAACCAAGGAGGCTGTTGGGGAACTCCATCGCACAGGTAATGGTGCTGAGCAAATTGGAGCATCCACACATTGTGAAGCTGATTGGCGTTTGTCAGGAGTCCTGCACCCTGGTGTACGAGTACCTCCCCAATGGCACGCTCCTAGACAGGCTCTCCAAGGGGCTCCCATGGGAGGACCGCGTCAGGATCCTGGCCGAGCTGCGGTCGGCGCTGGCGTATCTCCAGTTCTCACCGCCCCAACGCCATCATCCACGCCGACCTGAAGCTGACCAATGTCCTCCTCGACGACGGCGACGCGAGCCGGCTGGGAGGTTTTGGGACGGCGCGGATGGTGCACGTGAAGCCCCTTGAGGAGGAGACCATCATCCGGCGCACGAACCCGAAGGGCACTATAGGGTACTTGGACCCTGTGTTCTGTTCTTCAGGACAGGCGAGCTCACCACGGAGTCGGACGTGTACGCATTCGGTGTGGTGATCCTGCAACTTCTCACGGGCCTGGTGGATGGCCTTATAACATCGCCGAGAAAGTGCGAGGGGCAGGTGAAGCTGCACAGCTTGCTGGACATGTCTGCCGGACCCTGGCCGGAGGTGGACTCCGAGCGACTGCTCAAGTTGGCGCTGCAGCATGGAGAGGAAGCAGCGGCCAGTGATCACGTGCGACGCCGAGTGGAAATCGCTCCAGATCCTAACGGCCAAGGCAGCGCCAGCTAAGAAAGCTCGGAAATGGAATTGCTTCGCATTCTGAATTGTTTAATACTCCATCTATCCCTAAATACTGCTATTTCTAGCAGATTTCAGACAGATTAGTGTGGCAAACAAAAGACTATTCTAC
>Ga0182004_10002630_pt1 | contig 14058 bp, 12 predicted proteins | sample Sormic07211540_1_FD_120479 | JGI IMG/M metagenome (GOLD analysis project Ga0182004, IMG submission 120479) | Endophyte microbial communities from Sorghum bicolor roots, Mead, Nebraska, USA - 072115-40_1 MetaG | ecosystem: Host-associated > Plants > Roots > Unclassified | place: USA: Nebraska...
GAACGCAGGAGCACGTGTAATCATCACCGGGCTATCAAGATGGGACGGCTCGAGGCCATGCCGTACGGAAGCCTCGAGTAGGTCAGCGCTCCATGCGGCTATCGACCCCTACTCTAACATCTAAGCATGTACCCTAGGTCTCTCCTTGGAGCTATAAAAGGAGAGACTCAGGAATAGATCAGGGGGGACGACAAGAACAAAACCACGCTCATACGCAGTAGCACACACACACACTCCATACCACGCTTGTATTCACCCCTGTACAAGCACTTAGGTGCAAGATAATACAAACTCTCTCCCCCCGCTGGACGTAGGGCCTTCTCTTGTCCGAACTAGGATAAATCTCTGTGTCTTCTTGCATCACCATCTGGAAAAAGGAGCACGCATACAAATTTACTCGTTGGTGTGACCCCCCGTGGGGAAAACACCGACAGTACTCCTCACTTAACTTTCTAATTTATTAAAATTTGATCCTATTTTACATGACTAAAAGGTAGAACCTACGTTTCCTTATAGAAAATATAGTAAACATTGAGTTACTTTCATTAGTTAAGTAGAAGAGAGAATAAATGAAAAAGAAAACAGCAAAACACATATTTTTATTTAAGTAAACATTATTCTTTTTTGTTCTCTAAATGCATTATATTTGGGAACATCTCTTGAACGTCAAAATACACTCTATTTTAAGATGAGGGAAAATGTAAAAAAGTCAAAACTTATAATTATAGCAAGTTAAACCATAGCCTTATTTAACAAGTTGCCTTATTGTGTTTGTTTTGAATTACTCGTATTTTATATAACAACATCATGGACCTAAAAAGGACTTCTGTTGCGAGTCCATGCTGGTATGACGCTAGAGCACGATAATAACCAACGGGCAGTGACAACCAATTTATTTTAGAAATTTTGGTAACATTTCAACGAAATTGTTATTTCACAGGTTAAATAAATATGGACTAGGCGAACTAAGTCTAGCTCAGTTGATTAGGTTATTTGTGATAGAACCTTTCCATTCAAGTTTAAGTTCTCGACTTAGCACGACATTTTGCTTTTAGGATAGACGACGATAAGATACATCGGCACCGTTTTTTTAGGTGTTTATAGAAATAAGATTTACATACTTATAATCATAGAGATCGTATGAGTAGAGTTTGCATACATGTATTCATAGAGATAAGTGTACATACATGTTGAGTATCTACGTCCGTACTCATATAATTTAAAAAACAAATATAGATTAGTCGTTAACTTAGACCCATAGGATACATCATCCTCTTGGAGAGTTTGGTATATCTTGATTTGTTGTTTACTTAAATTTAAGCTTTCGCATTGGATTTGTCTTGTGTCACATTTAATATTTCTCATATTACCATACGCTATTGATAGAATTGACTCTACGTAAGGCTGGGCAAAAAACTCGAAACTCGTAAGCTCACTCAGCTTGTGGGTGGCTCGGCTCAGCTCAACTCAACTCGAGTCGTTATTATAACAAGCCGAGCTAAGATTTTAGCTCGTAAGCTATAACGAACTAACTTGCGAGCCAAACGAACTATAGTTTTAGCGAAAAGTCATCATAAATTGTATTAATTTTGTATTACTTCATGTCTTACGCTTTATAAATAGTTAATATATTAGCTCATATAAATAATTTATTTGACTTAAGATTATTAGATATATTATTTTTTGTAATATTACTATTTTTAAGCTCTAGGTAAGTACAAATATTATATTTTATATATTTTTTATCTAGCTCATGAATTTAACAAGTCAGCTCGAGCTCGTAACGAGCCAAGCTAAGTTAGCTTTCTGGCTCGTTAAGATAGCGAGCCGAGCCAAGCCGAGCTAGCTTGTTATTCTAACGAGCCAGAACGAGCTGGCTCGTTATCCAACCTTAACTCTCTACATTATAAATCTTTTATTGGCTTAGTTAAGGTAGAGTGCACTATAAAAACCTATGATGCACTCCATGGTAATTAGTTTATGCGCAACATATCTGAGACAGACTCGAATTTGGTTTTGATGTCCATGTGGGTCCTTTTTCACCTCCATATCTCTCCCCAAGCAGTAATATTATTAGATAACAATTATTATCATAGTCATAGTCGTAAAAAAGATGACTTAGGAACATACAACTTGGAGATTTAATTATTATAATCAAACTCTAGGAATCAACCATTCATCATCAAATTTCTGTTGTATCGTTTGGCTGAATAAGCTATGACAGAAAGTACTGTTGGTTGATTTGTTGTGAGAAAAAACACTACTAAATGGCTGACAGATTCGACTGATAAACTCAAACGAACAAGACACATCGTCGAAGCTAGAGTTAGTCAAGCACTCCACAGCCAACTAGGCGACAAACATGAGTGGTAGAACAACAACGAGGGACTTTCTCATGCGGGAAAACCAACAATAAGTATTTGTAGAAAGTGTGCAACGTCCCCTCAAAAAAAAAACAGAAAGAAAGTGGCCACGATGAACTGATGTGGAGATTTACTGAGTGTTTATGTTTATATTTAAAAAGTTCAGATTTTTTTGAGGGCTATTTTTTACAAAGAAATGAATTAGGAAAAGAAACTATTGAAAATCCTCTTAGAGTAACTTCAACGGGTTGATTATTCTTGCTGTAGAGGATATTTTAGAATCTGTATACTAAAAGGTTGGCTCTAATAGATGTGCTATAAGTTATGAGCTATGAACATAATTATTGTACGCTATGTGCTTTAAAGAAGTTATAAGCTATTTGGTTGCAACAACTATAAAATCTATCATATATCTTTATCTCCCTTGAAACAATTATATATTTTTTTTCTATTTCCACCCACTTAGAAAAGCAGAAAGTTTAAAGCCAAAAATAGGGCCCAAGGTGCTATAAAAATATGCTACCTAAAAACAACTTTTGATTCTACCATTTAGTTGGTGTTATACTTTATAGCAACAGAAGTAGTTTTACTCTTTTTTTTAGCAAAAGCACTTTTTAGAAGCTGAACCAAACATAAAGACCTCGTTCGGTAGGGCTCTTCTCTAGTTCTGACTCTAGCTCATGTGGAGGAGACCTTCCAAATGGTTTAGTAAGAGGAGTCGTTTGGAGTCATTTTTTTTTTAAAAAAGAGTTGAAGCCTCTTTAGATGAGCCATAATTTGTGGCTTGACTCTTTCAAAATGTCTCGAGCTCCTCTGGAGGAGTTTTGAGGAGGAGCCCTGGCTGCCAAACAAGTTTAAGTCCTTCTTAGTTTTGTTTTAAGTTATTTTTTTCAACTTTGATCAAAGTTATGGAAAAATGTACAAGTATTTACAACATCAAACTAGATTAATTGGTTACACCATAAACATAATTTGATAATGCATCTATTGACATTTTAAATGTCAATACACTCTTTTAGTCCATTTGTTAAGACACTTTTTTGGTGATAAACTTAGTCTAAGTTATTTGACTTGTAGGCCAAGACTAAAATGAAAGTAGTTTTAGGCCAAAGCTAAAATAAAGTACTTTCTCCGTCCCCTTTTAATTATCGTCTCACAAATGAACAATCAAATATATAAACTAAACTATCAATATTTACAGTTTATAATAAATATTATTAAATTAATCATTAATCATTGCATGTATTTTTATAATATACTTATTGGAAGATACAAATGTTATTAATATTTTCTATAAATCTAGTCGTGTTTGAGAAAACGTTTGGCACAAAAATCTAGCGATATACTCTCTTTGTCGCTAAATAACAGTTATTTTTTGTTTTCATACCGTAAATTTGACTAAATTTTTAAAAAATACGTACAATGTTTATATCTCTAAATAAATTTACTTTAAAAATAGATTTAACGATCTATCTTATGAAGTTATGATGTTAATGTTATTATTGATATGAAAACAACAGTTATTTAGGAACATAAGAGTACTTATTAAGAAGCGACACAGGATTATATAATTTGGAATACATTAAAAAAATGGAAATTACATTGACATATAAACCCTCATATTATCGTCTCTATATTTGCATACAGCACCTTCGTTCCTTATTGTTTTCATCAGTTGTCGTCGACTCGTCCAAGCAGGACCCCCGCGATACCCAAACCCTCGCACCTTCTCGGCGGCGGCTGCGGCTGCGGCGTACGGGACGGCAGAGGTGGCCATGGCAGCCGTGGCCACGGTGAGCTCCGCCAGTGGGCTCCTTGCTATGCTGCAGGAGCCGGCGCCGGAGCTGAAGCTGCACGCGCTCGCCAGCCTCAACTCCGTCGTCCACCTCTTCTGGCCCGAGATCTCCACCAGCGTTCCCACCATGTGAGTCCGGCCTCCTCCCCTCCTCGCTTCCGCTGAGAGTCCCAGTAGCCGCCGCTGTAGCTGCAGTGTTTGCGCGATTTGTTCAGGCGCCCACCTTGGTTTGGCTGAATTTCTCAAGTGTTTCGATCTGCTTCTCTTACTGATGATGATGACTCTGGAGGAGACCTTGCCCTAGATACAGTTTATTTTGCGTAATTCGTTCAGAATCAGGCGTTTGTGCGAGGTGACCGTAGGTCATGGGTTGGTTCTGATATGTTAGATGCGGATTCCAGAGACCCAATTAGCGTCCGTGTGCAAGAGTGTCTCAGTGCGCTAACTGCTAACCATACTTTCGTACAGTGATTGCAGCTGAACTGGTCATGGTCTTGTACTTCTTTTGCCCTTATTATATTTGGATTTAGCGTGTGTTTTGGTGGAGAGGCTAAGCTATTCGAGGCAACTATATAAGGAAAGGATATCAGTAGGAGTGAACTGAGTGTAGGTAATTCAGATTTTTTTTTTTTGAAATTTCATGGGTGGACAGGTTTACATTTTATAATTGCTGTTGTGTTTTGATATGCTAAGGGAAATATTGTGTGAAACTGTGAAGTGAGGATGGGAAGGCTTGGTCTTCACATATCAAAGGAAAATGAATACATGCATCATCTTCCTTCAACAATTTTATTTAATTTATTAGGGGCTTCCCTGTTCTGCTCAGTTATATATAATTCGGTTGCAGTGTGATAAGCTTGTTGTTTTTGGTCGTTATGTATCTCGTTAGTAGTTGCTTTCTTATATATATATATTATGAACATCTTGTTTCTGGAATGCCTGTTCCACATGGAGCACCCTTCTTTGTTTGAATTATTAACCTCAATTTTGTTTTTAATTGCTATACAGCTAGTTAGATTTCATTACATGCCTATGTTTGTTTCATGGTAGATGTCTGATTTTTTGATACAAATGTAGCTTTAGTTTTAATTCTCATTTAGTTTATGAAGCTACTCGGCCCCTTATTTTTTGCGGTGAAGATGATCGGATCATCGTTTGAAGTTCATGACTAGAGAAGCACAAAAAGTGTGCCTTTGTATTTCCCATTTGGCCATTTCCAATAATTTTAATCACTCATTAGTTTCCAACTGTTATCCATTCCCTGCAGCGAGAGCTTGTATGAAGATGAGGAGTTTGAGCAGAGGCAACTTGCAGCACTTGTTGTTTCTAAGGTATCATGCCTCAATAGCTTTTTTTATTCCTATGAAAAGATCATTCTTCTGTATTGTTAAATGTCAATACTGATGTTTGTTGTATATCATGTAGGTATTTTACTACCTGGGCGAGTTAAATGATTCACTGTCATACGCACTTGGTGCTGGACCTCTATTTCATGTTTCCGATGATTCTGACTATGCCCATGCTCTTTTAGGTGATAAGGGTCATAAGTTTTGAGCTATTATGAATGATAGTTTTTTATCATGATCTTTTGGTCATCATGTTGAATTGCTGGTTATTCTTTTTCAGCCAAAGCATTAGATGAATATGCTAGTATCAAGACCAGAGCCTCTAAAGCTACAGAGGAGGAAGAGAACATTGATCCTCGATTAGAGGCCATAGTGGAGAGGATGCTTGAGAAGTATGATAAGATTATATTGTTTGGTGCCATCAATTTGTCGGATGGGTTATGAATCTAATATAAATTCTTTGACTCAGGTGTATTCTTGATGGGAAATATCAACAGGCCATGGGTATGGCTGTTGAATGCAGAAGGCTGGATAAGTTGGAGGAAGCAATTGTTCGGTGTGATAATATTCAAGGGGCTCTATTGTATTGCATCAATCTTTCTCATCAGTATGTCAATCACCGTGAATATCGTTTTGAGGTATTTATTCCTTTTGCTTTGTTGGAGACAAATGCATGGTTCTTTTTAGATTTTTGTGTCTGTTTCTGGCATATAGTAGATACTGGTAAAATGAAATTAACTGACTTATCAAATATCTTACACTTTTTGCAGGTTCTCCGTTGTCTTGTCAAAATATACCAAACTTTGCCTAACCCAGACTATCTGAGCATTTGCCAGTGTCTTATGTTTTTGGGTGAGCCCGAAACTGTTGCAAGCATATTGGACAAGCTGCTTTCTGGAAGCAAGGTTCATTTTTGTTCTTTCTTCTGCTGCATTATTAATGGCATTTGCAGTTGCTTATATGAGATGTTATGCTCGGTCTCCAGGATGATGCTCTACTTGCGTATCAAATTGCCTTCGATCTTGTTGAGAATGAAAACCAGGCTTTCCTTTTGAATGTGAGGAATCGTTTGGCCTCACCGACTCCTGAGCCATCTAACCCTGAGAGTGAGCCAACTGTACAAGATGATCAAACTGCCAGTACTGTGGGTACAGGCACAGAAGCAGCTGGGGATGTTCAGATGAGAGATGATACAACTACACCAAACGGAAATGCCCACACTGTGGATCCGAATGAGGTAGCACATGCTGACAGGCTTGCAAAAATTAAAGGGATACTGTCAGGGGAGACTTCTATTCAGCTGACATTGCAATTTCTATATAGCCACAACAGGTAAAGCAATTATTTCTTGCTAAATGGTGGCAACTGGCCTTGAGCATATGCCTTTTCCTCCTGATACTGATGTGGTGTGGTTGGTTGTTTCAACAGATCTGATCTTTTAATTCTGAAGACAATAAAGCAGGCTGTGGAAATGAGGAATAGCGTTTGCCACAGTGCAACAATATGTGCCAATGCAATCATGCATGCGGGGACTACTGTAGATACCTTTCTAAGAGAGAACCTGGTATATGTTTTTTCTACTTGCTGCCTCTGCATTAATTTTAGCTGTTGCACTGTTTCATGTTGCCATTGTGTTCCAGGAGTGGTTAAGCAGGGCAACTAATTGGGCGAAATTCAGTGCGACTGCTGGACTAGGTGTCATTCATAGAGGCCACCTTCAACAAGGCCGGGCTTTGATGGCCCCCTACCTACCTCAAAGTGGTGCAGTTGGTGGTGGCAGTCCATATTCAGAAGGTGGTGCCCTCTATGCGCTAGGTCTGATTCATGCCAATCATGGTGAAGGGATCAAACAATTCCTCCGTGAAAGTCTTCGCAACACCAGTGCAGAGGTGATTATTTTTATTTGTCCTTAATTTTTGTTATTCATTTCATGCATATTGTGCTAACTCCAACCCCCAATGTCATACAGGTCATCCAGCATGGTGCATGTTTGGGACTTGGGCTCGCAGCTTTGGGCACAGCAGATGAGGAAATATATGAGGACATAAAGAATGTCCTTTACACTGACAGTGCTGTTGCTGGTGAGGCAGCTGGTATTGGCATGGGCTTGCTCATGGTTGGGACCGCCAGTGAGAAGGCTAGTGAGATGCTTGCTTATGCACATGATACACAGCATGAAAAGATTATAAGGTTGGTGCTGTTTGATTTCTGTACAGTGCTTATGCACTTGATCTCAAGAACAATCCTCTGACAATTCTCTCTTTCTCCAGGGGTTTGTCACTGGGAATTGCATTGACAGTATATGGCAGGGAAGAGGAAGCAGACACCTTGATTGAACAAATGACTAGAGATCAAGATCCCATATTACGTTATGGTGGTATGTATGCATTGGCTCTAGCCTACAGGGGAACTGCAAACAACAAAGCCATCCACCAGCTGTTGCATTTTGCTGTATCAGACGTCAGTGATGATGTTCGGAGGACTGCAGTTATGGCTCTTGGATTTGTTCTGTACAATGAGCCTGAGCAGGTTTGTGTAATACTGGAATCTGTCGTCAGATTAAATTATCTTATTTGAACAATCAGCCTTTTGCTGAAATCTGTTTCATTGGTTATCATACATGAATTTGACCCACAAGCATCAATCCCATTTTTTTAACCCGCACATTTCATGCTGTATTTTTGCAGACTCCAAGAATCGTATCCCTGCTCTCTGAATCATACAACCCACATGTTCGCTATGGTGCAGCCTTAGCTGTTGGGATATCATGTGCAGGGTCTGGATTGAGTGATGCAATTTCCTTGTTGGAGCCTCTTACATCAGATGTTGTTGACTTTGTGCGTCAGGGAGCTCTCATTGCCATGGCAATGGTAATGATCCAAACAAATGAATCCTTTGATTCTCGTGTTGGGGCATTTAGGCGTCAGTTGGAGAAGATCATTCTTGACAAACATGAGGACACCATGAGCAAGATGGGTGCCATACTAGCTTCTGGTATCCTCGATGCTGGTGGTAGGAATGTTACAATCAAGCTCCTCTCAAGAAACAAGCATGACAAACTCACTGCTGTGGTTGGTCTTGCTGTTTTCAGTCAGTTCTGGTACTGGTATCCCCTCTTGTATTTCATCAGCCTGGCCTTCTCGCCAACAGCCTTCATTGGGCTCAACTCTGATTTGAAAGTGCCAAAGTTTGAGTTCCTATCACATGCTAAACCGTCTCTCTTTGAGTATCCCAAACCGACAACTCAGCAGACTACTACTTCAACAGTGAAGCTGCCAACAGCCATTTTGTCAACTTACGCGAAGGCAAAATCTAGAGCAAAGAAGGACGCAGAAAGCAAAGCTAACCAGGAGAAGGCCACAGAAGAGGCTTCGGGTTCTACCTCAAGCAAGGCGGCTAAAGCTCAGGAGAAGGATGCTGATGCAATGCAGGTAACAACTATGTCTTTGTCTTCATTGTGTTAACATCCATGAGCAAGGGCCTAGGATTTTTTCATGGGCCATGCCACAACAATATTTCCATATGTAATTCGGTAAAACACATTTAGCGTCAAACACATTTAGGAAATTGATAAACAATCAAAGTATTTGCCCCACGGTACACAAATACTAAATAACACAATATGAATCAAATTTACTTTTATTTCATATCTCAATCCCTCTTCATAATTCAACAAAGTACATAATGCATCAACAATCTACCCATCAATCAATTTAACTAATTCGCAGCTAAATCTTTATCTCTTATAAAGATAAACCCCGCTAGCCTAATTCTCTCGCACCTCCTTGAGCCACGTCATCATCCACTTCTCCTGCCGCCGCATGCAAGTGCCCACTCATAAATGATTTCAGTAGTGGATGCAGTTACGTACACATGACCATACACACATACTAGCATTATTCTCTCACATGACTTCCTCTTTTCCTCCTCGAAAACTGACTACTAATAATCAAGCTATATATAGATGACTCGATAGACTACAGTGAGGACATTTATATTTCTCCTTCATACCCGCGGCAACGCGTGGGGAATTCTCCTAGTATATGTACATCTAGTCACCTAGGGGCTATGGTCTGCATACCTTGGGAAGTCTTCACTGATGATGGCAGCCCAAAAATTCAATGAACTTACTCAGAAAAAAAAAGTATTTTTGAAAAGCCACTGCTGTGCCAGTGAAGACCACTGTGATAAGCTCATAAACAGTGTGTATTTTTTTTATTGGACATTTGGTTATAATTTACTGCCATGATCAAATGAATTTGCTATTTTACCTAAACTGGCTTGGAGCTATTTGAAGTTAGACCGTAAACTTAACTGACTGATCTTTTTTGTTTCAAGGTTGACAATGCCACCGAGAAGAAAGCTCCTGAACCAGAAGCAACCTATCAGCTCCTGACAAACCCAGCTCGCGTAATCCCTGCCCAGGAGAAGTTCATCAAGTTCCTTGAAAACAGCCGATATGTCCCTGTGAAACCAGCGCCTTCTGGATTCATCCTCCTCCGAGACCTGCAGCCCACTGAGGCTGAGGACCTTGCACTGACCGATGCTCCCACAACAGTTGCAGGAAGCACCGGCAACACTGCCCCTGCTGCAGGTCAACAGGGGTCCGGATCATCAGCTATGGCTGTCGACGATGAGCCACAGCCGCCACAACCCTTTGAGTACACCTCATAAGCGTAGATGCCTGGGACTTTTGTTCCTTTTTTCCCCCTTTGAGTATGTAGTGTGCGGAAATTTGTTGTTGGTTGGAAGACCTTTTGTAGAACATGAGCAGGGAATTTTACTTGAATTGGCGCTATAGGGTCAACGTTGGAAATCTGGGATATCACCTGGGTCAACCCCTGCGCTCCTGCTTGCTCTTTTTTTTTTCCCTGTGATGTAATATGCTCAAGTATTTTCCCTGGAACACAATTTTGCCACGGTTTCATTATCTGTTGCAATGCTGGTATTGCAAAAATGTCGACGCTGGACACCTGTGAGCATGATACTTGTCTTTTCTCTGCTGTGCGTTCTATCTGAATCTGATCTACCTACGTAATCTGGAGCTTGAATGCAAAGTCTGGAGTATACATGAACAGAACACGGCGGCAGGGTTCACCCTTGCAAATGTGAAGGTAGCATTCTTGTTTACGTCAGCAACGTCACGCCAATGTAAGGTGGACCGGAAGATGAACCAGAGGCGCATGCACTGTGACTCTGAGCATGTAGCAACTAGCAAGCGTGCTAACCATTGAAATTGAACCGTGCAGACCATTGAAATTGAACCAAGCGCGAAGGCACGCGCCATTGAAGTCGAGCACCGACGGCGCTATCGTTTCCCCCACCACCTTTCTGCAGAAATCGATGGTCGGTCACTCACTCTACAAGGCTTGTTTCTCCAGGTTTAGCCGAAAAATGCAATGTGTGGCTACAATTTCTAAACACGCCGTCGCCTCCAGGTTTCGCCGAGAATGTTTCCCAAAAAAAAAAAAGTTTCGCCGAGAATGCAATGTGCGCCAACGATCGCCACGCGAGCGTATATGTGTTTTATACGGTAGCAAAAACAGTAGCAGTACCGGCACAAAAGTGGGAAAAGGTCAGCACGGCAAATGACACACAAACAGGCTATACCTGATAGCAAAATAAACAAGCGTCGATACTAAATCCAGTACAAGCCAAGCCGCCAAAAAATGACATAAGAGCAGCAAGTAATCATAAATCATGTCTCCTAAACGATAGCCGTATTCGAATCATGTTCGATCACTCTGTTCTCATTTCTCAGGCACAAGCCATCTCGCCTGTACCACTTACTTTTCCAGTACCACTTGCTGTCATTACAAATTACCCTCAATCGTGCAGCTTCAGACCACGCAGTACACAGAATATCAAAACCTCATTACCCTCAATCGTAGTCTGCAGCTTCAGACCACGCAGTACACAGAATAAAGTGAAGGGGTTTGCACGTGCTTCTGGAGTGCTAGTTACATCACGCTGACATGCAAATGCAGTTCGCCACATATGTAGAGGTTCTGCTGCTGCAATCAAGGGCAGTCCACAGACCCAACCCTTTCACGCCCCCGCAGAAAGTGATAGCAAAAGGATCCTGTACAATAAGTCGCATGGACCTGCCAACCTATTGTTCCTGGTTCTTGAGTTCATGATCAATAAGGCGCAGCTTCAGATTGTTCTCTTCGTTGAGGAGAGAGAGCTTCTCGAGCGAAGATTTCAGCAGTGACATCTGGGATTCTGAGATATGGCTCCGTCCAGCCTTTGGTGCCTGCCATGGTATCACTCCTGTGCTAGCTGCACCGCCCATGGATTGCTGAGCAAACCGTTTCATCCTAGCACTCAGGGCGGCAATGGAAGAGCGCAAAGCATCCAACTCCACATCTGCAAACCTATCTGCAAAAGGTTTTAGCAGATACAAATTCGGTTAGCACATGAAACTGCAAGGTGAAGAATGCGAAGTCAGATAACACGTAAACGGACCAAGCTGTGCCTTGAACTCCTGCTCTGCCTGGGATAATGGTTTCTTGTTTGCAGCAGGAAGCATCTTGAAGCTATCTATTCGCTTCTCCAACAGTTCATACACCTTGAAGGCCCTATCTATCCTCTTGTTAATGTCTCCGTCTTTGGCTTCTATGGATATAAGTGATTTCTTCACTGCTTCTAAGCGTTTCTGTTTGTCTTCCATTTCTGTCTTTAAATAGTCCGCATGCTCCTTGAGTTCGATGAAAACCTAATTATCAACAAAATAAACCTCTTGATCAGTGTGTTTTCCTTTCATCCCTTCATTCATTATTACTGGATCAATAATGACACATTTATATTATGGTGTACAGAATCAAGTGATTTCAGTTGTCCACCAAACTTTGGTTAATAATTCCAGATAACATGTTTTACGGCCTGAAAAAATTGCAAAAACGATAATGGTTGAATACAAAAATATCATTGTAGCAATTTTTTACCTTGTGCCCGTACTCCACATAGTACTCATGGAAGACCTTAATATAGTGATGAAGCGTGGATTTTCCTTCAATAGAGTCAGGGGTCAACGATTTCAAGCTTGATGAAGATGGAAGTATGGGTGGGTCTGGACCAGCAATAAGCTCTTTGCTGATCATTCCAGTTGCAGGAGGCTCCACATCCTTGGTGCTTTTGCTTTCTATGTCTAGCTGAAGAGGTGTCGGTTCCTTCCAACCCTTCATCTCCACCACAAAGCACTCACCCAAGCATGTGATGCCAACTAACTGTACATGACCATATGCATCAGCTATGATAACAAATCCAGAAAGAAAAGGAGAACTTGTTTCGCTGTTGCCTGTAGTGAGGACAGGATGCACAGAGGGTGGTGTCGAAGACATTTCGGGGTATGAAAAAGGTAGGAAGTGCAGTGTGACCATGTCAAGCCCCCCACCATGCGCACAATAAAATCTCTCTGGAACAAGGGGGTCAGGAAACAATGACAGAGAGTTATCATTAGGAGTTTTTGGTAGTGCCAAATCCACAATTGCGAGCCTTAGCAAAGGAGGAGAGTTCCCCATCCAAACAGCTTCTATGTTGCTCTTCATGTTTGATCCTGTACTAGATGGTCGATGTGATCTCAAAGCCAATGGATCTTGTGAATTGGAGTCACATATCATGGCAACACTCTTTATTTGTCCATGTGGATCGACATTAAGGCGAGAAGGAACCCCAATGTTCCACTGCGGTTGAATTTCATCTGCAAGAGCATCAATCTGGAGCTGTCCACTACCCCAGGCAGTCACAAGAATTGAATCTTTGCCAGCAGAACTGTACATAAAACCTACAGCTTTTCCTTCGCAACTGCTGTTCTTGCCTTCAGATTCATTACTTTCCTCACAAACTCTACAAAGAGGCCCCTGCATAGGTTCTCAACAAGATCAACATAGATAGTGATTCATGAGCTTCACGTTAAAAGCAAAGAACACAAGTTATACACAATAGGAAGTTCAAATTTGGAATGCCAAATCTAAACGAATGAACACTTTTTGAGTAGTTTTTCAGTTCCATATGATATTTTAAAACTTTCCTTTTAATAAAAACTGTAAATTCCATATATGTTATTAACTATTCAGATACACCAATAAGAAAAATAAATGGCAATCAAAGAAACTTCAGGTTTAGAATAAATCGATTTATAGAAGACATTAGACCTATATTGAAAGTAAGGTGACCTTCTAATATTTGAGTTCAGTTATCCATAAATACTGTGAACCTCCAAAAGTGTAGATTTTTATATACCCAAACTTGTAGAGATTCTATCCTCTTTTTACACAAAATTAAGTGTCATATATAATTTGGGAACATAGCCATCCCCTTCTTTCCTTTTAAAAAGTATTGACTTGATGTCAATGCACATATAGTGCAATAATAGATGTAATAATGTAGTATGAGGACATGTTACAAAGCTAACCATCCCACACCCCCAAAATTTGATAAAACTAGCTAAAATTGTGAGAAATACCAGCCCATATTCCAAAATAAATATGAATTTCTTCACCATTTTCCATACTAATCCATTGAAAAATTATTTTGTTACCCAACACATATC
>Ga0182004_10002631_pt1 | contig 14058 bp, 16 predicted proteins | sample Sormic07211540_1_FD_120479 | JGI IMG/M metagenome (GOLD analysis project Ga0182004, IMG submission 120479) | Endophyte microbial communities from Sorghum bicolor roots, Mead, Nebraska, USA - 072115-40_1 MetaG | ecosystem: Host-associated > Plants > Roots > Unclassified | place: USA: Nebraska...
AGGATATAAGGAACTGTGAATTGGCTTGACCATATTGATGCTGATCCATATATGTCTCTATGTGAGTCAAACTGAAGCTTGATTGATCTCAATATTTATATCTAGAAGATATTCAAGCAAGGACCACAATATTGAAGAAATGGTTATTCAATGGATACTTAATGTGATATGTCTTGAGTATGGCTTGATAAGGTGAAGATAGCAAGGAAACGGCTTCAAGGGACTAAGCGGAGGTGAAGGGATAAGCGACGGCTTAAGGATCGAGGTACCATGGCTAAGGTGAAGAAGAGAGTACTTGCATTGAGTCGAAGAACTAATCAAGCTATGAGGAGTCATATTGTGTTAAGGATCAAATTATTAGTAGAAGTGACTTGAAGCTATGGAGGTGAACTCATATGTGTTAAAATGGTTCAAGTCACATGCTCAAGGTGTGTTTGCTCAAAGAAAGGAGACAAAGTTGATTGCAACCCTTTATGGAGTAATATTGAGAAGGAATGGCATATGAAGACATTGAAGACTCAAGTGGTTAAATCAGTTATATTCTTTTGTTCTTGAGTATAGGTATGTCGTACTATCAAGGGGGGTGCAATACGAATGATAGACAAATCTCAAGTGCTCAAACTAACCGAACTCAAGCGCTAACATGAGAAAAAACACTTAGCACTGCACCTGCACAAGTTGAACTTGGAGCTTGTTCTCTGCAGGGTTTGATAGCCCTCAAAATAAGCTTTCTGAAAAGTCCAAGATCACTACAAACAAAGTTCAGAGTAAAAAGTTATGGCTTTTTCTGTTAGGTGACCTGTGCTGTTTTTAGAAGGGCGGCAGTGCCACCCCTATACAGTCACAACGTCTAGTTTTCAAATCCTAACAGCTAGTTGAATTGGGATGAGTATATATACCCATCCAACAGCTCTTCGTCGTGCGGCTGATGCACCAGACCTTCCCAACCTTTGCAAAACCTCTCCCCAACCCTCTCTTTGTGAGAGTAAAGTGCTTAGTGCATGATTAAGAGTTGGGGTTGTGTGATTAAGTGCTTGAGAGCATATTAGAGCAATCCTAACCTTGAGCACTTGCTGGGCTTCGTCGATCTTCATTGTGCATTTGTTACTCTTAGAGTTGAAGCCTCCTAGACGGCTAGGCATCGTCCGGCGAGCTCCCGTGCTTGTCGTGAGCAGCAGGACAGCTTGTAAGTTTATCTTGCAGCTAGTGAAATCACCCCTCCTTCAAGAGGTAACACTCTTGTTTGGAGAACGAGGGACGGGCAAGCCTTAGTGGCAAGCCAGTCCTTGTGTGGTCACCTCAACAACGTGGACTTAGGCCAGTCTTAGTGGCAACGCCGAACCACGGGATAAATATCGTGTACTGATTTACATTCTTGTATTGCTATTGTTGGTGATGTGATTGTAGGGTTTGTGGCCGATCTACTTGGTGGTACTTGTTTTGTTGCGTATAACTATTATTCAGTGACTAACATACTTGCAGGAAGCTAGGAAATTTATCTGATCTAAATTTCCTTAGTTGAATTTTGAATTGTACTAAGTTTCTCCTGCATAGGCCGGCAGTGCCGCCCTCCAAGGCCAGCAGTGCTGCCCTCTAATCTCATAGTGTTTTGAGTTGAAACTTTGCAGATTTGTCACTGGATATCTCTAGTACATCTTCACCAAGTTTGGGCTCTGTTGGACTCACGGTTGCAAGAAGGCAGTGCCACCCTCAAAGGGAGGCAGTGCCGCCCTGTGTTTTAGTTTCTGTTTGAGCAGAATTTTTGCAAGCCTATTCACCCCCCTAGGCCTCCTTGGCGACATCAAGGTCCTTTCAATATATATATTGGGTGTTTGTCTCCTAGTGTAGGTGAACAACAGGATTGATGAACATGGAATGGAAATGATTGCGATTACTCCTAGTGTGGGGATAATGCATATGTGAACTGGAGTGTGTACGTGATCTTGGTTTTAAAAGCATGACAAGACTCTCATAAGGTATACAACAAAGGTTGACTGAACTCACTGCAAAGCAAGCAGCATAAATATGCAAAAGTTTTCCTAACTCTAAATGTATATTATATTTGGCTTTGGTAGGAATTCATGCTTTGTCATACAAGAGCTCATCATGTAGGATTTTGGATTTTTAAAATAAATCTCCAGAACTTATTAATACTAGGAATAAGATAAATAGCAGCTCAGACTTTCAATGATCATATCAACCAACTACCTAGACTTAGCTCAAACTTATGCCTCCACAAGTTGCAGGTTCCCAGTAAACCTTCAAATTAAAAATAGTAATGTCCAAAACTCAAGAGAATCTAACGTTGAAATCTAGGTACTTGTAAATAACTATAACAAAGCAACTATTCATCATTTCCAAGACAAAATTTTAATGTTCATAGATTCTTATTCAACTCTAGTTTAATTGACTCTAAACAGACTCTAACGCTTAGCTAATATAAAAAGACTCTATGACTTGTGGATCTTCATGTGCCCACATATTTTTGATATTTTATGAATATATATATAAAGTAAATTAATAATCGCCTAGGTGTAGTCACCTGATAACTAGGGGATGCTCCTCCCCCAAGCTAGATGGTTGCAATACTTGGTGTAGACGTACTTTAGAGTGAGCTAACCAGTAGCGAACCTGGTGGGTGCCACGGATAGACTCTCTCCTTGCTATAATGTTATTCCCGCATAGTCATACTCCAACAAGAAAACCAAAACTCGAGGCTTGAATTTAATAATGGGTTAGCGGTCAGCCAATGAGCAATTGATTATTCTTATGAGCTAATTTTGCAGAATTTCATGTTTCTATCTTTTTTGTATTTTCTGATTTTATAATGCATCTAGTAAATATGAATGTTGTTTTAATTTTTATGCCACAACAGTAAGTGTTCCTAAGGGGTTACCATAAGTTTATTCACATGGGGCTTTGGTATTTATGATGCAGTAATTAAAGCAGTAAATATATTTTTTTGTATTTTGTATTAATATGTCAAGAGAAATAAATATGCTACTAGGTGTATTAAAGCAAAATTACTAATGCATGCTAATTTAACTAGAAAACTACCATTCTGACCTTATGGCTAGGGTACAAAATTTAAAGTCTACCGACAGGACTTAGATAGAGGGGAGCACTTACTCAGTGGGTTCATTGTCTGAGGTGACCTGAGACAAATCCCCATTTCGTAGTGATGCATTACGTGTGTCTTTCTTCTATCTCGCTTCTGTCTCTTTTGCTTCTTTCTTCTCTAGCTCTAACTCTTCATCTAATGTTCTCCTTCTCCGACGCTTCTAGTCGCGCTAAGATCTCCTCTTTTTCTTTCTTGGCGATTTGGTCCATCCTTTCAGCTTCTTCTGCCTAATCACTCCATCGGGGTGATCGCGTGTTCTCTTTTTGCTCTATGAAGCGATCTTCATATTTCACAATCTTGCTAGGAAAGTCTTCCCATCCGCAGTGAGGCTGGCTAGCCTGACGGTGGGCTTGGCGTCTTCTCCTGTTGCGTTGCTTCCTGATCTACTCATGGTTAACTTGTGTTTTAAATTGTCAGCGTACCTTTCTAGTAGGTAGGTTGAAGTGGATATGCCCGGATCCGATGTAGATGTTGGCATTGGCTGTGTAGAGGAACAGTTTTCCCAAGAGGATCAGGGAATCATTGTCTCCCTGCATGTCAAGAACTAGAAAATCTGCAGGTATATATTGTCCTTGAATTCTTACCATAACATCCTTGACCACTCCTTCAGGGAACCTTAGTGATTGATCCGCCATCTACAGCTGAATACATGTTGGGTATAAAGGTAAATAAAATAACTCATCGTATACCTATTTTGACATGACATTGTAGCCTGATCCAATGTCGCAGATGGTGTGGGCGAAGGTGGTGTCTTTGATTGTGCATTCAATGATTGGGACACCCAGATCACCTCTCTTGATTGGAAATGGCTTGGGTAGCATATGATCATTCTCTGTGTTGAGAGCAGTGATCAATTGAGTTGTCTCCACAGGTGCATGCTTGGTCCTCCTCCATCTTATGTTGTTTCTATTGTTCTTCTTCTTCGGCATTGGTTGCTGTTCTTGCTCTTCTTGTTGATGGAATTGCTTCGAGGCTGTAGGAGCTTTTAGAACGCGGTTCTTGAATGTGAATCTCTCTGATGGATACGATAGGACAATCTTGGCGTACTCCACATAGATGATGGCTTTTGTTGTGCATAAGAATAGTCTACCCAAAATGATGGGTGCCTTCTCATCTACTCCTGTTTCTATGACCATGAAGTCAACTGGGACATATGATTGCCCCAATCTAATGACAACTTCTTCTAGTACTCCCTCAGGGTAGCAAATGGACTAATCTGCAAGCTGCAAATGCATATTTGTGTACAATAGGGGATCATTTAATATTTTCTCATAAATTACCTTAGGCATGATGTTGACACTTGCGTCGAAATCACAGATAGCCTCTAGAAAGCTGTGGCATCCTATAGAGATAGGAATAATAGGTCTTCCAGGGTCTCCCATCTTCTCTGGTAGAGAGTGGTCAATCCATTGTACATATGCAGGCTCAATATGATATTGGGTTGTATTGTGAATATCAACAAGGTTAGCAGTTTCTAAATCTTCTAGTTGGCCTGGGATCTTGCCTTTTTGCAATGGAGGAACAGCAGCAGCTAATTGAGTTAATTGTGATTCTAGCATTTTATTAAAACTATGTTGATTCTTTATGGCAGAAGCAAAAGTATCCATCCTAGTGTGTATGTTTTCCAAAGTTTTATCATTTGATGTTAGCTTCCTAATCATTTGATGTAGCAGTTTGGATTGACTAGTAACTAATTCTCTCAAAGGTGGAAGGTTGTTATTAAAATTATTACCTTGGTTGTCACCTTGGTAACTACCTTGTCGGGGTTGTTGGTTCCACCCTTGATTTTGTTGAGGACGATAGTAGGTGTTGTTGTTGATGAAGTTCACATCCTCTTGCAGTGTAGGGCAACTGACAGCTGAGTGCCCATAGTCTCCACATTCTTCACATGTCATATGGGAATCATTGACTTGCATGACTTCCTTCTTCTCTATGTCGAGCTTCTTCATGATGACGTCAGCTTGGTAGTGACCATGTCAGCTTCCTTGAGATGATGGATTCCTCCTCCTTTCTTTTGAGGCTGAGTACATTCTTCATTGCATGTTGAATTACAGGCCATCTTCTCAATGAGTGCTTTAGCGTCCAAGAGCTTAAGTGACAGGAAAGCTCCCCCAGCTGCAGCATCAATAGACTCACGGGTACTAGAGATGAGCCCGTGATAGAAAGTCTGCATTAACAGCCATTCCTCTGTCCCATGATGAGGACAGCCTTCAATGTAATTCTGTAATCTTTCCCATGCTTCAGTGAATGATTCATCATGTTGTTATTGGAAACTTACAATCTTCCCACACAGAGCATTAGTCTTGGCTGTAGGAAAGAATTTTGCCAAGAAAGCAGTCGAGCATAGGTCCCATGTATTGTGTTTGTCTTTGTTGATGTAGAACCACTGCTTGGCTTTCCCCAATAATGAGAACGGGAAAAGACGGAGTAAGATAGCATCTTTTGATACTCCTCTGATTGTGAATGTGCTACAAATCTCTAGAAAGTGTTGTAAGTGTGCACTTGCATCTTCATGAGCTTTTCCACAAAATTGGCTGGCTTGAACCATGGTAATGAGAGTAGGCTTGAGCTCGAATCCATTCTCCCTAGTGTTGACTGCTGGTCCAGTCTGAATGTTTGCTGTTGTTGGGGCAGAGAACTCTCGCAGTGTCTTCTCAGCCATGTTTTCAAACACGGGAGCTAGGTTTTCACCTAAATATTCTTCTACTTGTTTTTCTACTTGTTCTTCAAATTCCTCTTCCAACATTGGAGCTAGCTCCTCTGAAGAGCTAGCTTGAGTAGCAAAGGTGTTCTTGATGGTGACTCAAATTTGTCCCTTACTTTTACAAACTTCTTCTTTCTAAGGAGTTTCTCTGTATCTTCAGTAAAGTTTCTTGGAAGAGAAAAATCATTCATTCATCACCCTGCATAAGATAAGAAAATGATAATGACGAAGGGTGTACCTGATTAAGTTAGAAATCGATTGGTAATATGACTTTATACATGTGTATATATGTTTTCAATATATCCTAAGTTTATTGTGCCTTCCCCGGCAACAGTACCAAAAATGCTTGTTGACATTCACTATCGTCATTACTAAAAACAGAGATAAACACTACCTCTAGCAACAATGTTAGAAATGCTCGGTACATAATTAACTTGTCATTTAGCAACTAGCCACTTCTTAATTACTAACATTCCTAAACATGAAGTAGGTTGTCATCCCTAGTTACATTGCTAGGAAATTATTATAGATTCACATGTACTAATGTGACTAGGCAGATATAAAAGATATGAATATAACATGATTGTAAACTAAATGGGTTCTGCAAGCGGACAGATAACTATACTGTTGTAGCATTTTACCTAAGTGGTTCATCTAGGTTGTCGATTTATATTTATACCACTGGGAAGGCTATGTGTTAAACTATAATCTATTATATTGATAAGAAACTATATAGGATGAATAAATGATATTAACAATGTCGTCTAATCTACTCATAATAGGCAGAGGTCACAAGATAAATATGGATAAATAATAGTGATAGCATAATCATCAAGTATCATAATTATGGATAATCATCAGAGCATCTACTAGTCATAATCATAGTTAGCCATTGGATAAACTAGTAAGTTGGATCTAAGGTAATTCTATACATCAATGAATAACTCTAATTAGTGCAATTATATCTAGAAATCATTGTTAAGTTAACCCTATATCATAAGCACATGTAAAGAGGCATCAACTAATGAGGGTATTAAGACACAAGGGTCACCTCCTTCGTGACTGTGCCCATGCTAGATCTATGTACAGAGGGTGGACTATAGAGGAACCAACACAGCTGTCACCTGCGTGGACTACCACACGTCCCGACACATCAGGGTACACTCGTAGATAAACAAGATATCTAGACACCACGTCTACATATTGTCTACCATCTACCCAACGATCGATTAGGTAAACATTATACGAGCAATTACATGAATTCAATAAGATCAAACCAACTATCCTAGACATATAATCAAAGTAGACAATGACTATTGCAATTAAGAACATATGAATCTATTAAGAGTAAAGTCTCCCTAATATACAATTGAATACAATAAAGAAAGAACTAGATCTATTACCAAACTCTTGCGCTCCAGACCGACGCTAGGGGCTCTAGATCCCGATGAACAACTAGATCTCCTCTACTTCTAATCTAGCTAACTAGAACTATGAACTAGAAGGCTCTTGATGAACTAGAAGGCTTTTGATGCTTGATGGCTTGAGGCCTTGATGAATGAGTTCCTCCTCTAGAGGGGGTCTACCCATGTATTTATAGTCCGGTGGGATGCGCGTGTGCCGTAGGATCAAACTGACTTAACCAAGGGCCGAGATGCATCAAGAGAGGCGGTGGAGGAACATTCTAGAAGGGGGAGGAAAACCCTAATGGCAGGGCACCGCCTGGCCCTATGGTGGGGCCGGCCGGTCACACCTGGTGGCGGCCTGCCCGCCCCCCCGTTGCTTCGGGTGTCTTCTAGAGGGTTCCTGAGTCTTCTCGTGATGTCTCACGTAGCGGATAAGTTTCATGTTTATTTTGCACTTCAATCCCTCTTTTTAGCTTTTCCAAAATAAACCCTGGAAAATACAGAATATGCAAAACTCATGGAAATTGTCAATTTAAACCCTAGACTAGTGTGTTTTCATGTTTTCCTTTGGGTCTAAAGTTCTAATAAATGTTGACATTATCGACCATCAACACAAGAGTTCTGGAGATTTTATTGTGAAAAATTTAAATTGCTACATGATGAGTTCCTTTATGACGAGAGTTTAAAATTCCTACCATAGCCAAATACTCATGCTTATTAGATTAGGAAAACCTTCCACTTATATTTCAACCTATAAGCATTGAGGGTAGTTAAGCTATGTAGACCCTAAGGAACTAGTCATGTAGTTAAAGTCAATATTATGTGCTCTTTGTTGACGGTAGATAACTCCTAATTTTAACAGACAACTAAATATGAAAAGGACCTATTTGTAAGCACTCAGTAGATATAGGGTTATCACTACCAGAATTCCACGAGTTTTGGTGATTGTCTATTTCTGCAGGGGGTTACCGGAATAATAATAAAAGAAGGTCCACATGTTAGATTTACATAGAGAGAAGACCCGAACATCAATTGAGAAACAATTTAGAAGACTCCACGAGCCACCACCTGAAAATTGGGCCCACATGAAAGTTACCCAGGGGAGGGCACCCTTGCTAGGTGGGGCGGCCGCCTAGGGCGCTCCACCAATCAGGGTGAACCTCACGGATCCTCCCTCCACAAACTTTGAGGATTAATCTTAAGCACACGTTTAAATCGGTTTAATCTAAGTGCTATAGTCCTAGGGGGCTATAAATAAGACCCTAACCCCCCTAGAATCTAATTCTGAAACCCTAATTCATATTTTGTAGAGAATTAGATAGAGAGGGGTCCCTTGAATGGATCTGTCTTTATTGGGTGATAGCAACAAGAGAGATTGAGAGAGTATAGGGTGAAGATAGGAGTTGAGGAAGCCTGGCCTATCAATGCCTTCTTCTTTGTATCTTCGGTATCGAGTCTCCTAACCTAAGACTTGGTGCTTGTTCGGCAATTCGACTTCTAATACTAGTAAGTTATTGTTCTTATTGTTCTTTGGTTTACAAGTTTACTTTATTCGCTTCGTGTAGGGAATAGAATAATTATTTGTAGCGTAAGCGTGGTGCTTGGGCTAGGAATACTCGTAGATACTCCCTATTTGGTCGGAATTGTGGTAGCTTTGGAGGGAAGTGACATTCCTCTTTGGTCTCTGTAATCCACGTCCTGTCAGAAGGTAAGGTAGGGTATATGGTACCAGGGTTAAGCACACTTTGAGGTGTCTCTTTTCTCTAGGTACTCCCCTTAGAACAATATCTGCACACTTACCATAGGTTAGAAGAAGACTAACGAAAGAGTTCTCTCTATATTGCTTATATCTCACTATGATGTCTTGCAACCTATGGGTAGTAGGTAAGATAAAGGTTAGTCTTTTGCATGCTTTCTACTAGTGGTAAAAAATAAATACAATACTCTGGACTTATCTCTCGGGTGAAGTACTCACTGATATTTGTGTGCTTGCAGATTATTTATTTTAATTCTTTTGTGTGCGTAACTAATATCAACAAGCATTTCTAACGCTGTTGCTGGGGAGAAAGACGATCTGCTTAGATAACCTAGTCTTACTCTACCTTGTATCATACTTTTATCTTTTTTTATTATCTCACCTTTTCTTACATCTTACCTTTTCTTTTATGGATACCTTAAATTTCGTCCCTATCCTTCAGTTCTCTACACCAACAGAGACCAGCCTAGTGCCACATGAGTCATCACAACCCATCCAAACATGTAGCTATAGGCTGAGTCCACAGTTGATTGCATTGGTCCAAAACCTATCCTTTTCAGGAGAAGGAGGTGAAAATCCTTACCTACACATTAGAGACTTTGAGCAAACATGTGACTGTCTTCGCATAGAAGGCATATCTAATAAAACTCTCTATTGGAAGCTATTTCCTTTTTCATTAAAGGGAAAAGCTAGACAATGGTATAATAGAGCCGTAGTTAAGTAACAAGGAGATTGGGGATCTTTACATTCTAACTTTTGCCTAGATTTCTATCCCATCTCCCAAATCATCGACCTTAGAGTCAAGGTTCTCACTATAAAGCAAGAACCTAAAGAATCATTGGCTTCAGCCTAGAATCAATTTACTACAATTTTAACATTCGGCCTGAAGCTTAGTCTACCAGACCCTATTCTTTTATAACATTTTTATAAATGTCTGAGTAGAGATTGTAGAAAGTTGCTCAATAGTACTTCCGGAGGATCTTTCTTGCACGTCTCTTCTGAGAAAGCAAGCTTAATCCTAGATCAAATCCTATCCACTAAATTAGATTACCTCCTAGAAGTAGAGCCTCAACCCCAGCTAGCTAAAACCAACCCTTCGCCAGACACACCATCTACTTCAGCTAACACATGTCTAGAGCAAGAAAAAGAAGAAATTTTGTTTCCAGATTTTATGCTAGACATAGAACCTGATCTTTTCTAAATTTGGAAATGTTTTGAATTATCACTCTATGAAGAGGCCACAGAGAAACACTATAGAGTCTTTTAACCCCCCTGAGAACATTCCCCCTAAAGAACCTCAAGAGAATTAGTATCTATTATAAGTAATGAATGGTTAGAATAATCAAAGCATTCCACTAAAATAGTTCATTTAGATTCATCTTCTATTGTGATTCATTGCATAATCAATAGGGATCAAATAAATGCTCTCTATAATCCAGATGTAGGGATAAATATCATGTCTAAGTCTCTTGTAGAACATTTAATACAAGACATGACATTAATCCCAACAATAAAATTCATGAGAAGTCTCTCAGGACATATTATCCCTAGTTTAGGAATCCTACACATCCTACCCATTCAGGTAGAAGGAACCCCAGTGCATTTAAGCTTTTATATCTTTGACACATGGGACTTCGACCTATTGATAGGACAACCTTTTAGACGACTTCTCTATGAAGGACAATCTGGGAAGCTAAAAATTCACTTAGGCAAGAAACTTCAACTCCCATTGTCCATCTCGCACTCTTTAAACTCTAGGACCGAACCTTGTCCACAAGAAGACCCGTTGGAGGAATTTAGAGCTACATCCTTAGACTTTTTAGCCAAACCAAGATTAGAAGATGAAGCTAGATTCTTCATAGAAGAAGAAGCTGACCCTTCTGAGGAAGCGCCTTTAGATGAGTTTGTAGTACCACCTAAACCTCATATTGAGCTTAAACCTTTACCAACCGGTCTTAGATACGCTTTTCTAGGTGACGATCTAGAGTTTCCTATCATTATAAGTGATAAACTCACTTAGGAGCAGACTCTTTGTCTAATGGCAGTCCTAGAAAAACATCACTCAGCCTTTAGCTACTCACTCTAGGACCTTAATTAAGGGAATTAGTCCTGCTCTTTGCACCCATCGCATTCCTACAAATCCTAATATTTCACCATCTAGAGAACCCCAACGTAGACTCAACAATGTGATGAGAGAGGTTGTAAAGAAGGAAGTTTTAAAACTTTTGCATGCAGGCATCATTTATGTTGTGTCCCATAGTGAGTGGGTAAGCCCTATTCAAGTTGTACCTAAAAGGGAGGTATGACTGTTGTCCAAAATGAGAGGAATGAGTTAATCCCTCAACGCACCATCATAGGATGGTGGATGTGCATAGACTATAGAAAGCTTAGCAAGGCAACTAAGAAAGATCACATTCCATTGCCTTTCATTGATGAGATGCTAGAGCGGTTAGCCAACCATTCCTTCTTTTGTTTCTTAGATGGATATTCAGGGTATCACAAAATCCCTAGCTATCCTAACGATCAAAGCAAAACCACCATTACATGTCCCTATGGAACCTATGGCTATTGTAGAATGTCTTTTGGGTTATGTAATGCACCTACTTCTTTTCAAAGATGTATGATGTCTATATTCTCTGATATGATTGAAAAGATTATGGAAATTTTTATGGATGATTTTTCTATTGATGGAAAAACTTTTGATGATTGTCTAGAAAACTTAGATAAGGTTTTGCAAAGATGTGAAGAAAAGCACTTAGTCTTTAATTGGGAAAAATGTCATTTTATGGTTAGAGAATGAATAGTTCTAGGACACTTAGTATCTGAAAGAGGCATTGAGGTAGATAAAGCTAAAATAGAAGTAATTGAACATTTACCTCCGCCTATTAATGTAAAAGGAATTAGGAGTTTTCTTGGCCATGCTAGCTTTTATCGTAGGTTTATAAAAGATTTTTCATTTATTGCTAGACCTCTTACTCACTTATTGGCTAAGGATGTTCCTTTTGAATTTGGTGATGCAGGTTTACAAGCTTTTGAAATTCTTAAGAAAGCACTCATCTCAGCACCAATCATTCAACCCCCTGATTGGTCTTTACCTTTCGAAATTATGTGTGATGCTAGTGATTATGCTGTGGGGGTATTATTAGGACAAACTAAAGATAAAAAGCATCCTGCAATAGCTTATGCTAGCAAAACTCTAACAGGACCTCAACTTAATTATGCTACTACTAAAAAAGAGCTCCTAGCTGTTGTTTTTACTATTGACATGTTTAGATCTTAGTTAGTGGGAGCTAAAGTAATTATTTATTCTGATCATGTTGCTTTAAAATATTTGCTCACTAAGAAAGATGCTAAACCCTGTTTGATAAGATGGATTTTATTACTCCAAGAATTTGACTTAGAAATAAACGATAAAAAGGAGTCATTTCTGCCGTCAAAGAAGTATGAGTATATCCTAGTGGCAGTGGATTATGTCTCCAAGTGGGTTGAAGCCATGCCATGCAGGAATGCTGACAATATGCATTCAAAGAAGATGTTCGAACAAATAATATTTCCAAGATTTGGAGTTCTAAATATAGTGATAAGTGATAGAGGTTCTTACTTTATCGACAAGCGCTTCGAGCAATACTTGTCGAAGAATGGGATATGTCACAATGTCGCTACTCCTTACCATCCTCAGACAAGTGGTCAAGCAGAGACATCAAACAAGCAAATTAAGAATATTCTGCAGATGACAGAAAATGAGATGGGGACAGCTTGGAAGGACAAGCTTCGTGATGCACTCTGGGCATATCAGACAGCATATAAGACACCCATTGGAATGTCACCCTATCAACTTGTCTATGGAAAAACTTGTCACTTACCACTGGAGCTAGAATTCAAAGCTCACTAGGCTATCAAGAGATGGAACATGGACTTAGAAGCAGCTGGAGATAAGAGAAAGATGCAACTCTTTGAGCTTGAACAATGGAGAGAAAAAGCATATCACAATGCTAAGATTTATAAAGAGAGAGTAAAAAGATGGCATGACAAAAGGATCAAGAAGGAGTTCACCCCAGGCGATAAGGTATTACTTTTTAATTCTAGGGTGAAGCTCTTTGGGCATGGAAAACTTCAAAGGAAATGTTAAGGATAGTTCAAGGTGGTGAGCTCATCATCGCATGGAGCCATCACACTTCGCAACAATGCAGGTACGTTATTCAAGGTAAATGGTCAACACCTTAAATTATTTTTAGAGCCCAACAACGAATTAGAGGAAGTAAACATAATTACTTTCTTTCTCAATTAGAATATTTAAGCCTGACCCTTTTATTTTGAATTATTGGGGAAAATCAACTTTTTTTGAATAAAAATATAATTAATAAAGTATACAAAAAAGTTGAGGCACAGGGGGCTCGAAGGGTGGGTGGTCGCCCAAAACCCTAGGGGCGCCCGCCCCTCCCCCGAGGCCATTCGCCGCTGCCTTTCTCCATTTACATCCTGAGACCTTCCTTGTTTATAAAAAGTGTATCTTTAGAAATTTTTCCCATCTTTCATCATTTCACATTCCAAAAATACTTTTCCAAACCCCTATGCCTATGGTCTAATCTCATCCCATCATAAGCTTTTCTCCTCTTGCTTAGAAGCTAGCAACGCATCTCTACTCAGCAATGGCTAAAGAAAATTTAGAGAGGAGAATGATCCCCTTTGGGATTCATCTCAACACTATCCCTAGAGAAGAGCTTGAGTGCAAAGCTATCATTCCCATAGATGAGCCTGTCCTGCTAGCCACCATTCCACCACAACCATACTGCTATGGACGCTCTTATTATGCTCAGCCCATTTGCACCAAGCCTCTCCTCTTAGAAGGAGCTCTATAGAAGGGCCCCATCATCACTTTACCGGCCAGGACTAACATCCTCCCACCGAAGCGCAATGAGAAGTTGTTAAGAGTGAAGACCAACGGAAAGGGGGAGGTCATCTATGCCAAATACACCACTAAAGATCATACCAACTTTGAGGGGGTTTGTTGACGGTGGATATACCATAGAAATCCACATACAAAACACCGTCAACATGCCTCGGTTGCAAG
>Ga0182004_10002632_pt1 | contig 14057 bp, 15 predicted proteins | sample Sormic07211540_1_FD_120479 | JGI IMG/M metagenome (GOLD analysis project Ga0182004, IMG submission 120479) | Endophyte microbial communities from Sorghum bicolor roots, Mead, Nebraska, USA - 072115-40_1 MetaG | ecosystem: Host-associated > Plants > Roots > Unclassified | place: USA: Nebraska...
ATAGCCACCTCACCATATACCTAGCAAATAGCAACATAATAATTTCTGCTGCAACCACTAGTCACAACACCATAATAGTTCATTGTCCATACAAATCACATAGTAGAGAGTAGTACTTTGCTAACACTATATAGGGTTCAGTGTATGGGCTGCCGGTGGACTGGTGGCTGGTGGGCTTCTTTAGTTTTGGGTTGGGTATTTTTCACCCATGGGTAAATGGGTATGGGGACTACTAGAACGTCCCCATACCCGCGTACCCCATGGGTGAAAGGTTTGCTCCGTTTGTGTACCCATAGGTACTGGTCTCACTCTATATTAATACCCTAATAGAATAAATACTCATCGGGTCGCGGGTCGCGGGCCCCTATTGTCATCTTTAGGTCTAGGTGGACTCTAAAGCATACGATTGCTGCTGCCTGCGTTGGCCCTAGCCTTATGAGCTTTCGCGCTCGCTGTAGCTTCCTCGCCTGCCACCCACCTAGCATTCCATACTTCATTTCGGTTTGGTTTGGTTCAGTATCTTAGTTGTCATAGAAATTTGATTCCTCAGAAAATAAGTACTAATTGGTTCCTTCCAAAAAATTAGTATCAAGATAATTCGATTTTGGTACTCGAAAAATACCGAAATGATCGTATGAATACGTAATAACATGTTTAAAAAAAATAATTTGACGTAATTTAAAAATGATTTCATAAAAAATAGTAGCGCTAAATACATACATATACAAGTTCACAATATTATATGAACAGAGTACCACATATATAAAATATAATAGACTAAAATAGTGCTACTAATACTCAAACTTAGCACATTTCAGTAAATGCGGTTACCCGAGGTATAGTATCAAATTTACCTTGGTAAATTCCGTTTCTGAAAATTAGGAATCGAACAAGGTCGGTACTTTCGAACTCAGTTCTCGGTATTTTTTGATTCGGTTCTTGGTTCTTGGTTTTCCGTGAGCTGCCACTAAGGGTTGTTTGGGAGATTTTTTTTCGAAGCTTCACGTGATCTAAAAAAAATCATCGAAACCTGATCCGAGGCTAGATCCATAGATTTTATAAAGCTTCTCAGGAGATGCTTAGAAAAACAATTAAGCTAAGTAAGCTCTAATGTTTATCAGGGTTCGTTTGTTGAACTCTTATCTTTCAAGCTTAGCTTAAAAGTTGATTCTATTGGTTTTGACTTCTAGCTGTTGATTTTGACTTTTGTAATAAATTTTTAACTTCCCCGTAGACTAAAAGAAAGAAAAGTTCTTCTCGGCATGTTTCCAGTTTTAGTTCATTTTCTTGGTAGTTAATTTTCTAGCTTTACAAAAATACTCAACAATTTTCTCAGCTTCTGGTTCCTAGCTGACAGAAGTTAGCATAAAGCTGAACAAACAAAGCCTTATTAAGAATCAATTATGGATAATACACAAAGGATTGAGTAATTTTTTTAGAGTTAGAAACAAGTCTTCAATACTTTGAGCAAAGCCAAAAGATAAATTTAAACCGTTTTACAGAACGATGATGGGATCACTAGCAATTGTTTAACCATCCAAACTCATTCGTCTTACAAACATAATCCTCTTACCTTGGTCTCAAAGAGGGACAAACTGTATAGAAGGAAAAAAGAGCATGCTTTTGGAGACGTCCAAAAAATGGATTAATGTTCATCATCTATCTGTGTTGTAATTCAGTACTACTCCTTCCGTTTTAAATTATAAGACGTTTTGATTTTTCTAAATATACACCATGTCTAGATATAGAGTAAAAACAATATATTTAGAAAAACTAAAACACCTTAGGACGAGTTTAGATGATAGCCACACGTTACCATGCGAGTGCGGCAGCACCTAAGATGTGGCGGTAGAAATCAGCGCTGCAAACGTGGCACGTTTTTCAACTGAAAAAGGACGTGGCTGCCACATCCAAGAACCAAACAGCAAGCTTCTACAGATGGCGCGCCACAGTTGAGGCTGGCAGGATGTAGCGGGGAAGCAAACACCCCCCTTATAATTTGAAAAAATGGAGGCAGTAAAGTATCATAATCACAAAACTAATGTACTCATTTGAATAACCAGACTTCATACTAAAAATGGCAACGGTGCCCGGCGATCACATAATAATAATAGTAATATAATATGACCGCCCGATAAGGAAAAGGCAGGAGTCCGCAACATCAACAGCTAGGTGTCATGTGCACACAACGAGACAAGCAAATAATCCCTCCGTTCCAAATTATAAGTCATTCCAAGAATCTTGGAGAGTCAAAATATTTAGTTTGACTAAAAATATAGAGAGAAATATAAAAATTTATGTCATAAAATAGGTACGCTATGAAAATATAACTAACAAAGAATCTAATGATACTTGGTTGGTACCAAAAATGTTATTATTTTATTATATAAATTTGGTCAAATTTGAAAAACTTTGACTCTCCAAGATTCTTGGAATGACTTATAATTTGGGACGGAGGAAGTAGAATATAGCGCCATGGAAGAAGGAAGAAATGCACCTACACAGCTAGTACACCACATGAGATGAAGGAATACTACAATCAGGTAAGTAGGCAACAATAGAATTTCCATACTGATTTCCTATCTGGATAGGTTCATAGGTTCTTGCAGGATGGCACCGAGCCACCAGCGAGAGCAACAAAAACAAGTTACAGGCTTCTTTGTATCTACAATCACATGCAGGTGGAAGCATGCCTTGTCGCTTGTGAATATGATACTACGCAAAGAGCAAAAATTGATTCTGGGCATGAAGTTCTCCTGGTGCATATCCTGCGCACGTTGCAACTTATGATCAACTCTGATGCAGACTGAGCCTCAATGGAAGTGGTCTTCGTGATGAGTATCATCCTCGTGGTACAGGTACAGGCCAAAACCGAACCGTGCGCAGGCTTTGCAGAATGCAGCTTCCTCTGCGGCAGCAACAGCATCTTCTCTGCGCCCCTCATGGACCTGTGCTGTGCCCGTGGCATCTCTGTATGCCTACACCCACATAGATGCAAGTACACTAGTTAATAGATATGTTTTTTTTCCTAAATGAATTCTAGTTGGTCTCAAAAGGCGGAAAAAAAAGATGATAAAGTCGGTGTGAACCATGTAACTTGAAAGTGTCACTTTAAATTTGCATCAGTACACTTCCAATTCCATAGAGAAAAATTGAGAAAGGATACCTCTCCATCAGTTCCTTTAAGTATCACCCGATATACCACGGTTACAGTTCCATTCTCAGAATAGATAACATCACGAACTTCTCCACACCAACCTGAAAATAGGAATCATTAGTGACTTCTCTGCACACAGACGGTGCTTTTGCAAGAAACCAACACCTAGTTATACAGCTGCAGAATTTTTAGAGAGAGCACATATGTTTGTTATTCCATTATCTCCAGGCATAATAACTCATATCTAACAGATAGGCATATAAAAAGCAACAATTAAGAGAAACAATGACTTAATGGGGTAAAACATTATACTATACATATCTACAATGTCTGTTACGTGAGGTAAGCTATCTTCAGGTTCTCCAACACAGGTGAGGCATGGTATAAGGCTATAAGCTGGTTATTTGTACAGCTGAACATGAAATCTATGAACAGACTAACAAAACATGCATCTATAATACAAGCTTGAAGAACCCATATGCAAGACTTAAAAACTACTCTAAATTCAACTTAGCATCCATGAAAAAAAAAATCAAAATTCTGTTCACTGAAAAGAGATCATAGAACAGTTTCAAATCCTAAAGAGAACTCACCTGGTGCATAGAAGCTAAGCATTCTGTTGGCATGGTACCTGCAGGATCAAGATGCAATAAATATCAGTATCCTCGAGCATGGTACATTCTTGCATATCAATTGAGAATTTGAGAGATAAGCATCAGGCAAATCCTTAAAATAAGTAATGTTAAGGATTTGCCTGATGCTTATCTCTCAAGTAATGTTAAAAGATTTCTTGTATACAAAGAGAGAAGCCATGTTAAAAGATTTCTTGTATACAAAGAGAGAAGTCATGCTAATACTTAGCACAAGTAATGTCAGGTGTAAATGATGGTGTTGTGAATGTGTGTTGATTCATTTTTTGAACAGTCACTTGCGATCATAACCAAGCAACATTGCATATCAAGAGAATAGAAGCAGTGTTGGATGACCAAAGTAATTACACATCTGGCAAATTGACACTCATGACAGAAGAAATGCTATGATGTAATCTTGTGCATGAGTAGGCAGGACAACTGGTTCAGCGTGGAGAATGAGGATCTACATATTAACATTGTTATGAAATGAAACAAGGCAGAATCATATAGTACTATTTTATTTTACTGGCTCAAGAGATTGATAACTATTTGTTAAAAAAAAGATTGATGACTAGACCAAGATAAAGAGGTCGAACTGCATGACTTTACCTAATTTACTGCAACTCTACCCAATTTAATCTCGAAGTACTTCAGCGCTGAGTAGGATAGTTTATATCGAGCTAATTTTATTTAAGGCATAATTATTAGGCTTCTGTAATTATAGGGTATCACATTAAAATTTGTAGAGTGAAATGAGAAAAATAAGCTGAGATATGTATGCATAAAATTCTATCCAATGAAGACATGGTTCTTTTTTTTTTAATACCAACCCCAAAAGATCCAGCTTTAATCCAGGTAGGTTGATTTGAAAAAGTCGATATGACCAGGCTTTAGAGTTTAGATGCCAACATGGATCCATAGAAGCTTTATCCGTTATACACATTCCAAGGTTGGAGAGACCCCTTTTAATAAACTAAACAAAAGAACAGCGACCCAACTTGTTTAAAGTTCAGAACTCATTCAAGTACTACGGAACATTTGACCATTGACTACGCGCATGTTCTCTAAAAAAAAGCTTATTGGAAGAACAAGTTACACAGGAAACTTCCGATAATCCATCGGAATGGTCGAATGGATGGATGCCTTGAATCTGCAGACAATACAGCAGCAATCAACACCACCACCAACCTGACCAAACGTGCCCTTAGAAGGAAGGCACGACAAATTACAGCCACTAGTGACTGATAAGAAGGCTGACCAACCTAGTTAATACAACAGTTGGAATCCTATGACATATCACCATATATATTCAATGCAAAGCCGTTGCATCCATCAAATGCGTGTTCTCAGCGGCATTACCTACGCCAATCATCGACAGGCAAAATAGCTGCAAATTCGCATAGACGATTCTGACTATCGAATCAGCAAGACAGCAAGGTTGCTATGTCCAAAAAAAAAACCCTCCAAGGGAGCAAGAGCAACGGATCACGCATTCTCCTCTAATCTAATACTAAAACGAGCAACTGGGTGACCAGGCAGGCGGGTGAAGGTGAAACCAGACGCGAGACAGATGAAAGCGAGCAGTCGGCACGCACGAGACGGTGGCCGTCGTCGCGAGGCGCCAGGCGCCAGCAGCACTCACCAGTGGACGGTGTCGGTGTCGGGGTCGATGATCTTGTCCGGGACGCGCTTGTTGAGGTCCCGCAGGATCTCGACGAGCGGGCGGGTCATCCCGGTGGCCTTGTCGAGCGGCACCACGTAGTTGGTTGTGGGCACCCCTTTCCCGAGCCCGCCCTCCAGCTTCGCCACCACGGACCGCCGCGTCCGCGGACGCGCGCACCTCGCCGCCCGCCGCACCCTCCCCGCGGCAGCGGGGAAGGCCGCCGCAGACCCCGCCGCGAACGGGAGCGCGGTCGCCGCCGCGGCCTCCATGCGCTCGGTTGGTTGGTTGGTCGCTGGTGGCTCCGGGCGCGGTTTGACTCGACGACGGACGACGAGTTCGTTGGCGCAGAGCGCAGAAGGGTGGGACGGGACTACGGGAGGAGCTTTGGTGGTGGGGCGGGGTTGGGAGCCGTAGAAAAAGAAGGGCCCCCGGTTTTGGGAGGGATGGGACGGGACGACGAGACGGCCCCGCGAGCCCAGCCACCTACTACCTGTACCGCTCCGCTCGCCTCGGCGCGCGGCGCGGCGCGGGGGCCTGGTCCCTGTCCCTTGGTGGTGGGTCGCGCGCGGCGCGGGAGCCGTCTGCCGCAGCCAACTAGCCGCGTACGCGCTGCCGCGCTGGCCGCTCTGGGGGAGCGTCGCGGACTCGCGGGGGGTTGGTGAGGCTTGGGTGGCAAAGGCGGTGGACTGCCATTTTGGCGGAGTTTGCCGGTGTGATCTACGGTCGCCGGTCACGGTCCACAAGCTGCCGAGAAAAGGGGTGGCGTGTTCGGATGGGTGCGGGAAGGCGATAAGGCCGTGGCCATCTCAGCTGCCCACTACTTGATGGTGTTGGTGAGTTGAGTAGATAGTTGTCTAGTTGACCGGGGAACCACATGTGCCTGGCTTGGCAGGTTGTCAACTTTTAATTTGCCATAATAGTGGCTTTATTTCATCGTTTTTGCCTCTGCTTTCCCTGCTGGATCTCGCCGGCTCCGGGTCCAAGTTTCATTAGGGCCTGTTCGTTGCACCAGGAATGAGCGCCTGCAAAAAAAAAAAAAAAAACCCCGTGGCAGAAATGCTAGTCAAAAATTTATAAACTTAGGCTGTTTCTATTACAACGGTATACAGAGATTCAGAAACACGCTGAAAGCGCACGTGCGTGAGAAATGGCCTCCCTTCCAAAACGTGTATACACCGTGCATTCCGCATATACTATTCGTCGCACGTGTTAACATCGTGGTCCGCATACACTATTCGTCGCACGTGTGAACATCACCGTCAAGTACCCAATTTCTTGACACTGGCAACAAGAGTACAAGACCCAAAGCGAATAGTAATAGCATATGCTTGTCATGGACTGTTTTGTTCCAGCACTTCTAGCTATGACACACGTGTGATACAGCAAACAGAAGCTAGACTAGATACAGCCAGGGATTCAGAACCAATCCTCCGCTCCCCTGTTAAGACACTTACACAGAGATCTCAATTTAGATTCATCGCAAATGATCTGATCAACAAATCCAATCATTCTCAAAACGAAGCTACCGCTGCAACGGAACAAGGAAAAAAAAATGCTTCGTTGCAGTGCCCATATCACAGAACTTTGTGAGAAGCATAATTAGTTTGCCAAAATGGAGTCATCATAAGCACGTGCCTTACTTCCTAACCTGTCATGCCATCATATACTACACAACCTTGCCGAAGTGCATCCACCCGACCCCTTCGACTGAATGGTTCTTGAAAATTGCACGGAGAAAACCCAAGCCCACCATCTAACTGTAGTATCCCACAAAAGATGATCCATTAAATTTCCATTTAGAAGGGCAAATCTTCTGGTGGTCATCCGCATATCATGCCACGGTCGCTTTACCCTGATTGTAAGCAGAAGAAATGCAAGTTAGCTTAACAAATTGCTGGAGCTGGACTTCAGTTTAAGGTACAAGGTCAACTACGTGCCTGCTTGAGCTTCTGTTGGAAGAGCGTTTGAACTTCTCTCCGGAGGGCATCAACCTCCACAGCGAACTCCTTTTGATCCTCTGGTGTCAAGTCCTCCAACTGTACCCCTAGTCTGAGCAGTACATTACTGAGATCACAGAACTCAAAATCCTCCACATCAGTTGAGGAAAGTTTCAATAGATTCTTAATGGCCAATAAAACCTGCACGGAAAGGATCAGATAACTAAGTAGGTGAAACAGGCTGGTTTTTATGGACAATATAAATATAAATCTCATGAAGTGCAGTAGCCAACTAGCCACTATCTCTGAACGACTAGACACATTGCAGCCTAGACCTTCCCAATCAGAGATTCAGATATAAATGAGTGCCTGAGGCATAGATGACTGAAGGAGAACAGTATGACAACCTAAGAAAAATAAGTTGTTTGCAAAGGCCCGTAAAAACAGAAACCATGAACAAAGTGTTACAGGTACTAGTAGTCTAGTAGTAACATATGCATCTATGCGATGCATATCTTCAAGACAACGACGACCAATGACAACACAATTTAGTTGCATCGCCAAAAATGCCTATTTAATCATGTACTGCCAAGATTACCAGCTTCCAAAAAATGAGACTTTTAGGTAAAATGACAATATTATTATGCAAAAGAACAAGCATGTTCAGAATAATAGGAACTGGAAGCAGTTCCAATCTTACCTTTTCCTGAAGGTCTAGGTCAAACCTTGATAACATATCCATTATTGACTTCAGAAAAAGACGTTCACTCAAGAAAGGAAGCTGCACAATTCCAGAATTTAGCTGAAAGTCCGCCAAATCTGTTACTAAAAACACTACCTTCTTCTGTAGCCTAACATCAATATTGTTGCTGACCAATATGTGCTGCAAAACAGGTGAAGTTGTCAGATGTCAGCCAATTCTGTGCCTATGTTTTGAAGTTAAAAATTGTCATTACCTGCAACATTGCACTGCCATTTTCTGAATGGAATGCCTCTTGACCATTTACATTATTTCTGATCAAAGATGATATAGCATACAATGCTTTTGCAGCTTCTTCTGCAGATGTGGAATAACCCATCTTCACCAACCTTGCCAAAGCTCCGTAACCAAGGATCTAGCCAAGGGTGAAGCAGTCAGTATTAGAACAGCTAAATGCCTAAACGTAACATCAGGACATACTGCACAACTAGAAGCAGAAAGTGATGATCAAAATTCGAAAGTACTTTCAATGGAAAGGCACCACTGTGATCTGAGCAGAAACACAGGGGGGAAACAATTGTTAGTAAGAAATCTAGCGATCACTTACCGATACAAATATTGAAAAGGGAAAGCATTCACAATTGCAACAGTGAAATGACACACAGGCTAAACATCATTTTCAAACACATGTAATTAAGTTATAAAGCTAATCACAGTAACATGTTTTTTGTTGTCTTACACATGTTACCACACTTCTTTTCCAATCTTAGCAAGATCTGGCCAAAGAACATGTCTATGACATCTGGCAAAGTGTGGCAAGCAGCAAACCACAATTGTGGTAGTGAAACAAACACTCCACCAAAGAAACTATGGCATGGCTAATGATTGGCATAGCAAAGCTTGGCAACCAAACAAACAAATCAGACTCTGCAAATTTGGCATTCAAAAGGCCTGATTGGTTGGCTACCAACTTTTGCCCAACCAGAACTATGGCAAGCCAAAACTTAGGCTTGCCAAAATCAAGGCTGCCAAAGCTAGGGCAAAAAATATAGGTGTACATTTGGTTGACTGCCAAAATCAAGGCTTGCCAATTTTCTCTTTTATGCAATTTAAGAACTTTCTAGAGACTTACCAAATCTTTGGCCATAAACATTGGCATGCCAATTCTTTGGCCATGAACCAATTGATGACTACAAATTTTGGCATGCCATTGTTTTGGTTGGGCAAGAATTGGAAGCCGACCAATCAGCACAGACTTGTACAAGATAATGAATAATAATGCACATTCTCTGAATACAAACGGCATAATAGTGGAATCAGAATTCAGAATGCATTCTTGAATGATGTATGCAATTACCTGGTTTTGTACAAGTTCGTTGTTCTGACTGGCTGTACCAAGGACCCATGCAGAGGTGGTCCGTATTTCTTCATTTGCGTTACTAAGCTCTTGAATCACAGGAAGGAGGCCCCCAAGTTTGTCAAGATCTAAGAATGTGTAGGAACAATATATAGTATCTCTTAGAAGAAATTACACTCACAAATATCAAATAATACACAAGATTTAGCATGCTGCCATGCCCTATTTTATTTCCTGAAAGGTATCTTTGAAAGTGTTATGGTTATGCTGACCATTTTCAGAAATGCAATGCAAGTGACCTCTTCAAAGAATGCCTTTTTCTGGAAAGTGGTGAATTGTACATATGCTTCAAGCATGGGTCATCTTAGGAATAAAATCAATACAAGTCTAAAACAGCGGCTACATTATGTCAGCGGCCTAAAGCCCTACACTCTAAAGGCAATACATTAGATGCCTCAGTTTTGGTTGGTATGCAGAGCAGTTTTATATATAAGCATATTTTGGTTGGTATGCAGAGCAGTAAGTAGCACACAGATGGACTAAAAAAGGGCAGACTTACCATTAGCATTGTCAATGGGCTCAACAAGAACTAAAAGTTCCTGCAGTGCGCGTTGGCGATCCTCCAGTGAAATGGAGGAATTATTTAAGTCATCAATTGCAATTTTCATTAAGTCAGCATCTGATGGCATCTTTAACTTCTCCATCAACTCCTGCAAAAAGTATACACGGGTTCAGCATAGTGTACAACCACATTTAAGCTTTGTTATGTTTCAAAAAAAAACATTTAAGCTTTGTTTTGCATGCCCAATTTGTCCTGATACAAATAAGAACTAATAGCAAAAGTTTTATCTTTTCTTTGGCCAATAACTGGCTGCAGTCAAACAAATGTCTGGAGCAAAATTCAAATTTGCAAAGTTACAACTACCCAGAACATGCTAATAACTTGGAGACACTCCAGGAATAAGGATGTTGAGAATTCAGAAATAATACAAGTATACAACAACCGTGACAGATCAAAGTTTGTTCGTCAATGTGGTGGTAGTCCAAATGACAGAGCAACCACAAAAGGAATCATGTCGCAAGGTCCAACCACAAAAGAATTGAGTCACCTGCTAGAGGTATATGCTGTACAGCACACCAGAGTGCTCCAGAAAAACACTAGTAGAATCTAGAACCAGACATGCCAAAGTCTTATGTATGTAGCCCAAGTGATACAACTGCCTAGCAAAACAACTAAGATGAAGCAATATAACAGGCCATAAAGCTGATAATAAATTACCAGAGGTCAGATCGCTGAAGCAGTGAAGCAGCATTTGTTACCTTGATCTCCTGACGCCGCTTGAGCAGTTCATCTTCAGATAACTTCTGCGCATCAGCCGCCTCCTCTTTCAGTTTCTCTGGGTCAGAATTTCCTGCCCCACCAAGACGAGTCAGAAATTAGAATTCAGCAAAATATAGACATGCCTTCCTAGGCTCAAACCCAGCCAAGCTGTACAGAGCAAATGCATCATCAACTCGAAGCCATCCTAGCGCTATACAACGATTTGCAGGCTCCACTAACGAGACATTTCTCTGCCCAATTGAAATTCTAAAGCAAATCGAAAGATTGTACAGCAGAATTAGGGGGCCTTGGGTTTTCCGTACCGATCGCCCACTGCAGCATGCTGTCGAGGGAGCCGAAGCCACCCGCGAACTCGTCCTCCTCCACCGACCCGCCTCCACCAGCATCCCCCTCCGCGACCAGCTTCCCCTCGTCCTTCCCGACCGCCAACGGCTTCCCGCCGCCGAGCGCCGACACACCGTCCCCCTCCGCCACCGCCACGGTTGCTGCCGCCGGCACGAACAGCGGGAGGAGAACGGAGACGGATAGGACAGCCGCGAGGAGTAGTTGGTGGGTGGGTCGCTTCGAATGGTGAGCCCTTCCCTTCGCCATGGCTCGACAGACGGACAGAGGCTTCGAGAGCCGACTGGAGCAGCAGCCGGCGCCGCAGTGGAGAGGGAAAGGGAGCTCGAGATTGGATTTTCGAAATCACGGGGGTGGTTCCTGGATTTATATATATGGTTCAGGAAATAGTTTTTGGATAAGTACATGCCTTTCAAGTATTTCAATTGAGATCATATTTGCATGTTGATAGGTACTTATCTCAATTTTTGACGATTTACAGGGATGAATTTGCAGAGGTTATGCAAGTGGGCCCGGAGATTCGTGTTCGGGCGCCTCCCATTGGTCGGGTGACATCACGTCCGGGACGCTGGAGGGCTCCAAAATTAGACCGCTCGTTCGTAGGTTGAGTGTAGGCGTTGGTTCCTGTTTGTTAGCTTTGCCGAAATTTTATTTATACTGATATTATTTACTTGTTGTAAAAAAATAGTCTTTCTATCCTAAATTATAAGTCATTCTAAAAATTTTGAAAGCCAAATCATCTCAAGTTTGATCAAATTTATATGATAGGATAATAACATTTATAATATCAACTAAACATCATTAGACTCTTAATTAATTATATTTTCATAGTAATATCTATTTGATGCTACAAATTTTGTAATTTTTTGTATAAATTTGGTCAAATTTGAGATGCTTTAACTCTCTAAGATTCTTGAAATTACTTACAATTTGGGATGGAGGGAGAATATTACACAATAGTTGATAAAGTCGTGCTGATAAGGCCTTATTTAGATTCAAAATCTTTTTTTGATTGTATTTGTAGCACTTTCGTTTGTATTTGACAATTATTGTCTAACCATGGACTAATTAGCCTCAAAAGATTTGTCTGTACAATTAGTTATTTTTATCTATATTTAATGCTCAATGCGTGTGCCGCAAGATTCGATGTGAAGGGAAATTTTAAAAAGTTTTTGATCTTCGATTCATGTTATTTGTTCCTGTATACGTGTAGCCTGTCTCACGAAAAAAATTTATATGATAGGCTCAAAAGTTTTTGACAAACAGGTTTGATGGGCCGTGTTGGGTTGGGAGACCTATTAGGCGTATCGATGTTCAACTAGTACGAAAAGAAAAAAAAATAAAAAAACTATTGCCCACTTCATTCAGCTAGGATCATTTGTATGATTTTTGAAGACTTGATCAATTTTTTTTAAAAAAAACATAAAAAATGTATGAACTTAGAGGGGTTTTGCCCCCTTCCCTCAGCCACTGACGATAGCAAGCCCCTCCTGCAGATACTTGTTAAAACATGAGTCCATATTGTTTTTAGAGACTTGGAGGGGGGATTGAGCGGCTATGGTTTTCATGATCACGTTGATCCTCCGTGGAACCTAAGTGAGTTAATCCAACTGCTTATCTTGTATAATCCTCCGTGGAACCTAAGTGTGTAAATCCAATTGCTTACCTAAGTGAGTTAATCTAATTGCTTCCTCGTCCCCTCCGGCCTCCACAGCGGAAAGAAAGTGATATGGGAGTAACTAGCTATGGAAGTATTGACCTATGTAAAATTTCAATTCTATCAAAACATTTCCTATCCACATGTTTTCTTGGGTGAATTCGTGCAATGGCACCGTGGATGTCATCGTAGAGTTTCACGCAACACCATTTTTGTTTTGATATTTTGTGCAGGAGGATGAAGTTACGGGGATTTGAAAGGAAGTAGTGACATATATAGCAGCAATTACTTCAAAAAACATATATAGCAGCAAGCTAAGAGGGAGCTTGTCGACCAATATGACAATACCAAGTTGATAGCAACTCGTGTTTGAGAAACATATAAAGGTTGTTTGGTTCTTAGCCACAATCCAAGTGTGGCAATCTGCAAAGAAGTGTGGCTTAAAAATCAAGAGTCATACACTTGAACACATGTAGATGGTAGATTGAGATAAACACAAATGTATTTAAATAAGTCCTGAAATGAAAACCATGTGGCCTTGTTGTTTCTTCGAATGAAGGCCTGGAACAATTCCTAGCTGAATTAGTTCACAAAGTATAAGATTCATCAGCTGGAACAGTTTCAGGTCCCATTCCACCCTAAACGAAATGTGCGCTTAGTGGAATCCAAGCAACTCCAGCCCAAGTCCCTAAATTAAGCCTTTAAATTTTTATTTACATGTTATGATAAAAAAGTAGGGGTTCAAATTAAGACCCAACTCCAACCCACCTCCTAAATAAGTAGGATAGAGGGTTCTAGATATGAGGGGCTGAAACTATAATTTAGGAGAGCATGGAAAATGGGAGCCTAAATAGGAGGTGGGTTAAAGTTGATTTTTTATTAAGTCTCTAGATTTAGAATAGGGACTTGTTTAGGAGGTGGGTTGAAGTTCGTCAAAAACATCCCGAGTCAAAGCAATTTCCACGCGCTGCAATGCAACCACGTTTGGAGTCGTTTCTTCTGATTTCGATTCGAATTCGATTCTCACGTCCAAAAGGCCCAAGGCCCAAGAGAAATCCGATTCCCACATCTAAACGGGCCCAAGAGGGGTTCGTCTTCGGCGCTGGGTCCTCAATCGGCTTTCCAGCCATTCCAGGTACCTCCACCCGTCACTCTGGGCATAAAACCCGCTACCCATTACCCGAACCCGAAAAACCCACACCCGAACCCGAAAAACCCGAACCCGCAATACCCGATTCCAGTTCGGGCAGTGAATCTCAAAACCCGCAAT
>Ga0182004_10002633_pt1 | contig 14057 bp, 16 predicted proteins | sample Sormic07211540_1_FD_120479 | JGI IMG/M metagenome (GOLD analysis project Ga0182004, IMG submission 120479) | Endophyte microbial communities from Sorghum bicolor roots, Mead, Nebraska, USA - 072115-40_1 MetaG | ecosystem: Host-associated > Plants > Roots > Unclassified | place: USA: Nebraska...
ATTCGATGTGACAGAGAATTTTGAAAATTTTTGCGAACTAAACAAGACCTAAATCAAGCTGTGCTTTGCTTCTCCCCCTGCCGTGGAAAACACAACCACGGCCAAGCAGCAGCAGCACCCATCGCCTCGCCGCGTAGAAAAGCGAGGCTTATCGCATTTGCCCCCACTGGTCCATGGCACGATAAAAACGCAAACGAAACGAAACGAAAGGGTGGCGCCACCGGCTGCAAAAATGGAACGGCACTGAGGTGCCTCGGAGGCTCGGAGTCTTTCTTTCTTCCTCGCTGTCGATTTCCGCCACCGGGAAAATATCTCCTGTTTTTGATAAAAAAAAGAGTGCGTTTTTTATGTGGACTAGGAATTCTTCGAAGAAGCGACGTGTCGGTCGGACTATGGACTGGCGGCGCGGTAATTCCCTCCGTCACCTCACGAAAACCTTGCTGCTGGTTATTCCCGTTGAATACAGGAAAAAAAACTAGTGCAATGCTACTGGCGAGGACGCACTCACATTTACTGTGGGAGTACGCGTACAATCGTGTAATCACGAGCCTCTTCCGTATTGAGTGCGATGTAACGTTTACCGATAGTATAAGACGCCTTTAAGGCCCAGCAATAGCTCTCTTGACATAATTACTGTAGCAAGAGTCATTTTTTTTTCTCTTTCTTTCCTAAACAAACTTAAGGCAGTGGAACTCCTTTCCTAAACAAACTTAAGGCAGTGGAACTCTCTTGAGGCCGGCCACTCACAGTGAGATGAGATCCGTTCCATCACTCGCTGTTAAATTCAACTTTCAACCGCCGCACATCTCACAAAGTAGCACAGTAGTTTTTGTAGGTGCGGTGCAGAACAGAAAGCATCCCTCGCAGCGTGGGAGCCCGTCCGTGTCCGTCCGTCGCCTACGAATTGCGATTGCGCCCCCCCTACCCCCACCTATAAAGCTGCGCGTCCGTCCGTAGGTGTGGTGAGGTGCGCGCGCGGCAGCGCCCGCCACTGCTCTACTCCTGCCGCCGCTGCACCGCACCGCACCCACCACCCACCCCGTCTCGCTTTTGCTGCCGCTGCAGGCCGGTCAGACCAGCCAGCCACACAGACACACACGCAAGCACCGGCCCGGGCCCACGCCTCCGCCAGCCAGCGAACCGGACCGGACCGCTCGAACCGGTGGTCCAAGCCAACGCGGCCGGGTCGCCAGCGGCTTTCTTTTTGTCCGAACGCCACCGCTGCGTCTCGTGGGGTGTGTCTATCTCTACTCCCTACAAAGAGACCACACCAAATCCCCCCTACCCCATCTCCTCCCGTCTCCCCTCCTCTCCTCTCCTTCCTCCGCCCACAAAAACATTTGGGTTCTCCCCCTTCCGACTGCTACTGCCGCTGCCTCCTCCCCCTTTCCGCCTGCCTTCGCTCTCCCCCCTTTCCGCGCCCCCCCACTTCTCCTCCGTCTAGGGTTTCCCCCGCCCGCCGCCGCCGCCGTTGCCCGATCCGAGGCAGATGCCGCCCGCAGCAGCCATGGCGCTGCCGTCCCAGGCCCCGTCTAACTCAGGTACGCACGCGCGCGCCAGATCCGGTCAGCTCCGGCGGCCCGCTGCTTTCTCTTCCTCTCTGCTTCGTGTTCGCCGTCTTTTCCCCGCGGGGGCTCGCTCTGATGGTGCCTTGCTCTGTTCCTGTAGGGGATCCGCTGTACCCGGAGCTCTGGCGCGCCTGCGCCGGCCCGCTCGTCACCGTCCCTCGCGTCGGCGACCTCGTCTTCTACTTTCCCCAGGGACACATCGAGCAGGTACACCTCCTCCTCCTCCCGCTGAAGCTTAGCTTGCTCCCCAGCTCCTGGCGCTGATTTTGGGTGCTCTCAGGTGGAGGCGTCCATGAACCAGGTCGCCGGGAACCAGATGCGCCTCTACGATCTGCCCTCCAAGCTGCTCTGCCGCGTGCTCAACGTCGAGCTTAAGGTTCCCTCCTCTTCCCGCCGTGTTCACTTTTTTTTACCTTCCCCCGGATTTTTGCTGCCAATTCCGCACCTTGCGCGCCAGCTTCCCCTGCGGCGAGCAATTCCAGGCCCGGTACTTACGCGTTTTCCCGGTTTTGGCAGGCGGAGACGGACACCGACGAGGTCTACGCGCAGATCATGCTCATGCCAGAGCCCGAGGTAGCCTCCCAAGTCCCAACTCGGAAGATTTGTCGTCGGCACGTGTTTCGGCAAAAAAATCCCTGGGAACTAGGAGGTTCTCACTCCTCTCGCTCTCCTTGTTCGTTCATGCAGCAAACCGATGTGGCGGCTGAGAAGGCGAGTTCTGCGTCCGCTGCGTCGCCGAGGCCAGCAGTGAGGTCCTTCTGCAAGACGCTCACCGCCTCCGACACCAGCACACACGGAGGCTTCTCTGTGCTGCGCCGCCACGCAGACGAGTGCCTCCCACCACTGGTGTGTTTCCTCCATCCCCTGTGGACTTGGACTCTGCTATTAATAGAATTAGAGATGCGCGTGCTTCTGCTTAAGATTTTTCTCGTCGGGTCAGCTGATCTTCTTTGTTTCGTCGGCAGGATATGACGCAGTCGCCTCCCACACAGGAGCTGGTGGCGAAGGATCTGCATGGCATGGAGTGGCGCTTCCGCCACATCTTTCGCGGTAATTTGGGCTCCTCTCATTTGCCGTGGTTCGTACCTGTCATGTTTGCTACGGGGGATGAGTGATTTGTTACCCCGTTACTTTCGATTGTCTGTGTGATGTCGATTTATTCAGTATTTTTTGTTTAGTTTATCCATCAGTTTTTCTGCGATTCATTGCATCTTTTATGTTAATTGGAAAGCTCAATTGTTTGTTCCTGATGTTGATGATTGTTAACCGGGCACAAAATCTGTCTTCTTCAGGGCAACCCAGGAGGCATCTCCTTCAGAGTGGTTGGAGTGTTTTTGTTAGTTCCAAAAGGCTTGTTGCTGGAGACGCCTTCATTTTCCTCAGGTCTGCTGTGTTTCCTGCCTACCCAGCATGAAAGCAATTCCCGATCTGGTGCTAAATTTCTGTTATTCCTTATGCAGAGGAGAAAATGGTGAACTTCGGGTTGGTGTTAGGCGGGCTATGAGGCAGTTGTCTAATGTACCTTCTTCAGTCATATCTAGCCAAAGCATGCACCTCGGAGTCCTTGCGACTGCATGGCACGCCATCAACACCAAATCCATGTTCACTGTCTACTACAAGCCTAGGTATGTTGACATGTCCGCAATAAACTGATTACATTTCTGAGACTTTACATATTGGTTTACCTTGATTATCTTGCATGAGGCTATAACATGCAATTTGTTCTTAATAAAGGTAGTTAACTTGTTGCTGATCTCTAAATATCAATGTTAGGACGAGCCCTTCAGAGTTCATCATACCATATGATCAATATATGGAGTCAGTGAAAAATAACTATTCAATTGGGATGAGATTCAGAATGAGGTTTGAAGGGGAAGAGGCACCAGAGCAGAGGTAACTGTCTTATTGTCATTCTGGATTTTGTAGATTCATGTCACCTGGTCTCATCATTGTACCTGCTCATTATTTGTAGTTACTTATTCCTGATGCAATTTTATCTTGTCTTGTAGGTTTACTGGTACAATCGTTGGCTGTGAAAATCTTGACCCACTATGGCCTGATTCCAGTTGGAGATACTTGAAGGTAATTGCTTATCCAAGTTTATTGTTTCCATTATGGTCTAAAACTTATGCTGATGAAGGTTTATTATTATTATTTCTAGGTGCGCTGGGATGAGCCTTCTACTATCCCACGACCAGATAGGGTCTCTCCTTGGAAGATAGAGCCTGCTTCATCACCTCCAGTTAATCCACTCCCGCTTTCTTCTAGAGTAAAAAGACCTAGACAAAATGCTCCTCCACCTTCACCTGAAGCATCTGTTCTCACAAAAGAAAGTAAGTTTACTAGATTGTTCAGTTAGAAGAGCAATGGTGACTAAAATATAGCCACTCTAATCCTTTACAAATCATCTTGTGCAATTTGTAGGTGCAGCCAAGATCGATATTGACTCTGCTCAAACACAACATCAAAATTCGGTCTTGCAAGGTCAAGAGCAAATGACCTTGAGGAACAACCTGACTGAAAGCAACGACTCTGATTCCACTGTTCAAAAGCCGATGATGTGGTCCCCATCACCCAATGGGAAAGCCCACACTAACTTTCAGCAGAGACCTGCTATGGATAGTTGGATGCCAATGGGAAGGCGTGAAACGGACTTCAAGGACTCACGTTCCGCCTTCAAGGATGCCCGCACTGCCTCTCAATCATTTAGAGATACACAGGGGTTCTTCATGCAAGCTTATGATGACAATCATCACCGTCTTTCTTTCAACAACCAGTTTCAGGATCAGGGTTCAGCTCATCGCTTTGCGGATCCATACTTCTATATGGCCCAACAACCTTCTCTGACTGTTGAATCAAGCACAAGGACACAAACAGCAAACAACGACTTGCGTTTCTGGGGCGACCAGAATTCGATCTATGGTAATCCAGGTGATCAACAGCAGCAGGGTTTCAGCTTTGGACAAAACCCATCAAGTTGGTTGAACCAGCCATTTCCCCAGGTTGAACAGCCACGAGTGGTTAGGCCTCATGCAACAGTTGCTCCATTTGATTTGGAAAAGACCAGAGAAGGCAGCGGGTTCAAGATCTTTGGGTTCCAAGTTGATACAACCAGTCCATCTCCTGCCCAGTTGAGCTCTCCATTATGTGCTATCCGGGAGCATGTGGTACAAACCCGACCATCGGCACCAGTGAATGAATTGCAACCTGTGCAAAATGAGTGCTTGCCTGAGGGATCTGTAAGCACTGCTGGAACTGCAACTGAGAACGAGAAAAACATTCAGCAAGCCCAGCCAAGTTCAAAAGATATTCAAAGCAAGTCCCAGGGTGCTTCGACAAGGAGCTGCACAAAGGTATTGTTGTTTTTATGTTTGTGACCTTGCACTTGTATACTGATGTTGTTCAATTTGTGCATGTGATTGGCAATATATTATCAGTTATTGGTCTGTTTTTTAAAAAAAATGGTTTTGACCTCTTTAGATAAGGGAATATTGCTATGTGGTTTATAAATCCTGGGGTTTGGATCCTAATTGTCCATATCTGCTCAGGTTCTTGAGTATCCCATGCCTCAGCTGTAATTTTCACTAGCACTGATCAAATCTGCCAATAATAGTTTGGTGGGCTTCCAAGGTTGCCTAACATTTTCATTTGATAGAATTAAATTAAGTCAACATGCCCAATGATACATGTCATGGATGCTTTCAGTCCATGTAGAATGGCTTGATTGCATCATTATAGTTGTATGTATAATAATATTGCATGATTGTGTTGTGGCTGAGCCTATATTTTTTCTGTAGTCCTATCCTTTGCAATTTACACATCTGCTTTGAATGATTTTCAGGTTCATAAGCAAGGGGTTGCGCTTGGCAGATCTGTGGACCTCTCAAAATTCACTGACTACGATGAACTCAAAGCAGAATTAGACAAGATGTTTGAATTCAATGGCGAATTAGTATCTGCCAACAGAAGCTGGCAGATCGTTTATACTGACAATGAGGGTGACATGATGCTTGTGGGGGATGACCCGTGGGAGTAAGTCCTTATCTTAGTGGGAGATTTGTATGCGTATGAGCTTTTGGGCCAATATTGACATCAGTTCATTATTTATGAGCAGAGAGTTCTGTAGCATAGTGCGCAAGATCTACATCTATACGAAGGAGGAGGTCCAGAAGATGAACTCAAAATCATCTGCGCCAAGGAAGGAGGAGCCTCTAACAGTGGGTGAAGGATGCGCCGCCACAAATGAGTAGGATTTGCCTGCCTGCAGCAAGCAATTTTAGATAACTAGGTAAGTCCTCCTTCGATCCTTAATACTTGTTTTTGCACAACTGATGGCGAATGGGTTTTTCACTGAACTAAAGAAACATCGGATGCCTTTGTTTATTGACTGTAAATGCTTGCTTAATTCAGTATGCCACAGACATGGCTCTTCTAATACTTGTCACATGATGTTGGTTCTTGATACCGTGAGCCTCTGGCCACGAGATACTTATGTTTGGCATGATAGGCTGCAGTGAAAAAGGAAATGCTTGCTAAATTCAGTATGCTGTAGGCGTAGCTCTTCTAATACTTGTCACATGATGTTGATTCTTGCTTATTTTTGGCATGATAAGCTGCCGTGAAAAAGGAAAAAGGGGCTAATCTTTCGGTTGTCGCTTTTGCCTTGTGTGTAGGTTGTGTGAAGGAAGCCGACGATGCATGATGAACTCATCGTGCCAGGTGCCTGGGTCCCAACCAAGTAACTCCTGAAATCTTTTGCTTGTCCGTAGCGAGGTTTTAGTTGTGAACGTAGTAGAACTGTCTCCATTTGCTTCTCCGCAGTTTGCTCTTGGCAGCAAGTTTAAGGGCCAAGTCTTATTACTATTGTTATTGCTGATTTGCTCTTCTGCCTTCTGATGTAAATATTTATGTACTCAGTCCCAGCCTGTAGTAAGTAGTAAGTAGCAAGCAGTGGCAGTACCTTTGGTATTAACCAGCAGCTATTCGCGGCATTTTAATCCCCTGTAAGTGTAGCTCTGTAGCGCGAGATAAATGGCAAACACTGGTATATGTATGTCTGATCTTCTCACTGAATGTATTATAAGAGTTATAGAGGACCTAACCTGTGACCTCCCCCGTCTGCTCTGAAGATGCTGTGTGATGCATATGCTTAGTGCAAATCCGTGTCGTTCACACTGTCTTCGTGGCGATGACAGCGACCTAAAGGCACACACTGTCTCTATTTGCCATCCATTTGCATGATTGGGGGATTGGAATGCAGGGCGAGTGTATGGCGGGGCCCCTTTGCCCCTCCCTCCCTCCCTCCCCTTATCTTCTTGCCTGCCTGGTGTCTGGTGATGCAATGCAAAGGAAATCAAAGCAAACCGAAAGGCAAAGGCATCAAGGCTCGCTGGGCAGGGCAACTGGAGATAGGACTCTCCTGCCGTTGGCGCGATTCCCTGTCCCTTTTGGTGTGTTTTGTTAACGCACGGAACCGAGGAAGTGGTGGTGCAGCCGTGCTATTTTTGCAGAGAAGAAAGCACAAGAAAGGGTGCCGCCGTGCCGGGGCAACCAACCAACCAACCAACCAGGCTTGTGCGGCTGACGCCCGCGGCCCGCCTGCCTCCCTCGGCCCTGCGCCCCTGCCTGGCAGCCTGTCTCTCTCCCCCGACTTCCCCCCGTGGAAAAAACAACAGCGTGCGGCACACGGGCGTCTCCGTGGAAAAGCCATCCATCCATGCTCTGCACAGTTGGCGCCACTGGTACCGTGTCGTGTTTGACCCGTCCGCCTGGGTTTTTGCACTTCCGGTGGCGCTCGTGCTGGCAGCCATCTCGCTCCGCCGGTCAACGTGGCTTCCTCGGTGCTCTCATCCTGCACTGCGAATTTTGCGCCTTGGACCGGCAGCGTGAGGGTTCACCGGACGGGACACCTGGTGCCGTGTAGCGTGTAGCCGTGGCTGGAAACTGGAAAGGGACCTGGCTTTTCGCGCGCGTTGTGCGCGACGGTCCCTTTCCGCGCGCCGAGAGGCCGAAACGTGGCGGCGAGGTTCGCTGCATGCTGATCCGATGGATGTCCATGGGTCCGGACCCCCGGAGGATATGCTTGGGTGGTGGCCGGTCGGTCTGGTCGGGGCGACGACAGCAGGTCAGCAGCAACCCGTGGAACGTGCCAACTGCCAATCCTAAGGGCGTCACTCACTGTTGCGCCCTCGTGGCTGTCGTAGTAGCTACTACAGTGGATGTGGATCCATGGATGGTAACAGTGCGCCGCACCCATGGACAAAAAAGCTTTGACCGGAACTGGGGTGCTGTGCCTGTCTCAAAACGATGAACTTATCTTCTTTTTATTAATGTGTATGCTAGGCTATATATAGGAGTATATGTATGAAAGAACAATAGTTGATCCTCGTCACCCTAACAGTTTTGACTGATCCGGACGTGGCGGGTGACGACGAGGGCGAGGATCCGGTGCGATTCTGGTACATGCACTGCGCTCTGCTGCCTCTCCCGTCTGCTGCCTGTGGCTGTGCCCTGCCTTGTGTCTGTTGCATGCACTGAGGCCTTGTTTAGGCCTGGTTCAGTTGGCGAAAATTTTTAAATTTCGCTACTGTAGCATTTTCGTTTGTTTGTGGTAAAAATATTGTCCAATCATAGACTAACTAGGGTCAAAAGATTCGTCTCGTGATTTACAGACAAACTGTGTAATTAGTTTTTATTTTCGACTATATTTAATGTTTCATGCATGTGCCGCAAGATTCGATGTGACGTGGAATCTTGAAAATTTTTGCGAACTAAACAACCTAAAAATTTTCAAGATTCCCCGTCACATCGAATCTTTATACACATGTATGAAGCATTAAATGTAGATGAAAATAAAAACTAATTGCACAGTTTGTCTGTAATTTGCGAGACGAATTTTTTGAGCCTAGTTACTTCATAATTAGATAATAATTATCACAAACAAACGAAAGTGCTACAGTAGCCGAAACGAGAGGGGGCAGTACCGTAGTCGAGCAGACGATGATAGCACTGACACGTGGACCCACTAAGATGCTGGCCCCCGCCACGCGGCCGGGGACCCCACTCCATCCGAGGCAGCACATCTATACCGTCCTTGTAGTCGGACTGTAGTAGGTGTAGCACCAGTTATTGCTCTGTGGGCTGCTGGTCTGGTGCTACACTGCTACTGTAGCGCCGTCCTCATGCACGTAGTAGCACCGTGGACTGTGGGGAGGACCAGGACGGCGAGCACGCAGAGCAGCCTTCACTGACTGAGACTGGGGATGCACGCAGCAGCCTTCCTGGGATCCTCGTGGCAAGGCACGCGAGCCCAGCAGCAGCCCACGGCCCACCACGCAGACAGTGGGGGCAGGTGGGCCCCGCACCCAACCACGTTTGGGCTGGGGCCCAACCTAAACGGCATCTAGGCAGGCTCCGCGCCAGTCCAAGCGCGTCGCGACAAGGCCGCAGCCGCCCCTCTGCCCGTTGGCGTTGGGTTCCATCCTCAGGCCGGACTCGGTGGCTCACTGCCACACGCCCGCACCGCGTGGTCCGTCGTCTCGTCTCCTACCTCCCTCGTTTTCCTCATGCCAACGACGACGACGACGACCACCACCACCACCAGCACCAGGCGTGTCAGCGTGTGGTGTGTTGGAGCAGGCAGCAGAAATGGTGCGCTTTGGAGTCGCCGGTCGAGTCCTCCTTGACCCTTGCCAAGTGTGAAGGAGTCCGGCCAGTGGACCGACGCTTTCGTTGATTGTCCTCGAGTACTGGTAGCTGCTCCGGCTAGCCGTGGCCGGCCGGCGGGCCGCCCGCCGCGTGGGGAGACCGGGGACGGACGGAGAACGTCCAGGGAGACAGACGGAAACACGCGTCGGCACCGCATCTTTGACGTGGCTGCGCAGGAGCAGACCGGGCCGGCGGCCGGTTACTTGTCGTTTCACTGAAACAGGCAAACAGCACGACGTCGATTCCCCCTTTCCGTTCGGGGTCGATCGGAATTCGGACGGCGTGTTACATGCATGCATGCCGGCGTCGACGTCGTGGACGGTGGACCACTGGGCCTCCGGTCTCATCCTAGGACGCGCCATTGATCGATACTCATGCCGCGCCCTACGACGACACGTCACGTCGCAGGTTTCAGAAATATTCCAGTCGTCTCCAGTGCAAGAGAAGAGTGACCAGCAGACTCGCGTGTTCACTCCGAATTGTCAGCTTGTATCGTATGTGTATGCAATGCAACTTCAGCCAAATACACTGTTCGCTTGACTAAAAATTTATCACTAAAATTATTATTCATTAATTTGTTGTGAGGAAAAAACACTGTTGAATTAAAACTTTAGAAATGCTTCTCATAACTTGCAATGACCCAGTGTCAAAAGAGAAAGCTCAATTCTTTCTTCTAGTTTCTCATAACTTGCAATGAATCTGGGTGAGTACAATGTTTGACTTTGACTTTGAATAATACTAAAATGTCAACTTTTTTAGACGGGTGTTTCAACCAATACTTCCTCACCCTGATTCATTCCCCGAGACCGAACAAATTAAACAAGGTGCGTGTAAATGGCTACCAAAAAAAAAAAGAGAATGTTACATTGGACCGCTTTTTTTTTTCCTATCGAATGATGCAAAAAGCTCTGTGCCATTTTATTAAGGCCTCCTTTGAAATAAAACAAAGCATAAGAATTTGAAGAAAATAAGCTTAGCTCAATTGATTGAATGAGAAGCGTGATCATGCACCATTTTATTAAGGCCTCCTTTGAAATAAAACAAAGCATAAGATTTTGAAGAAAATAAGCTTAGCTCAATTGATTGAATGAGAAGCGTGATCATGCACCTAAGCACCTAGGTTTAATTTCCCTCTCGGACTGAATTTTTTCTAGGTTTTGAACCTCGTTTTTTTTCATTTTTTTAAGATTTTAATTCTATAGGACAATTTCCTATGGCCATCTGAAAGATTATAACAACAACAATAAAGCCTTTCAACCGAAGCAAGTCAGGAGGTTGAGACCTAACATGAGCCACGCTTCAGACACGTCAATAGTTGTTTCTCAAGCACTCCCGTTGCAACAAAAAGATTAAACCCTACAAAAATCCTTTATATTCCTATGTTATGTACTAAAAGCATGAGAATTTTAAAGGAAACAAACAGGAGGTTGGACATCATGAAAATTGGACATCCTGAAAACTTTACTGTCGCTCTAAAAACTCATATTTTCTTGTGTTGCATCCAAAGGCTATACTCGAAACTTTCTTGTGTAAAGTTCCATGCAATTTCAATCCTGCAATTTTTCAATTCCTTTGTTTTGATGGTGCTACATTTCATAGGAAAGACTTCTTAACAAAAAACAAAGAACAAGGACAAGTGAACACACTAGAGCCTCAACCAGGAGCAACAGAAAACACACCAGAAACGCTACATTTGCCACCGCTTGTAAAACCACCACCGCTTGTAAAAGCACTGACTTGGTGCCTTGAACACAAATGCATTTCAGTGCTTCCATAATTCTCAGTGAACAAATGATGACACATATTTTCTTTATGATGAGTATTACTCCCTCCATTCCAAAACAAATCAAGTTCTACAATAATCATTAGGCAAGTTTGATCGACTTTACAACTTTACAAGAAAGGATAACATATATAACACTAAATAAATATATTATGAAAATATATTTTATGATACATTTAGTGATACTAAGTTGGTGTCATAAATATTTTTATTTTTCTACACATTTAGTTAAATTTTAAATAGTTTGATTTAGTACAATCTATAAGTTGATTTAATTTGGGACAGAGAAAGTATGATGAGGGAGTCAAGACCTTCTCACGTCTCTGTAGAAACTCATACATCTGTTTGTTCACCACAAGCATATAAACCGTACACTAGGATATCTCCAGCAAATACTACAGCTGGAGGCATTAAATACCTCGACCCGTACAAGTTTAATACGAGTTCTCTAAAACTACAACAAACAAAAATACAAGTTACATAGGATTGGCATACACATCTTGATAGCAATCTCTTGTCCAGTTGTCCTACTCCCGGTGTTATTCTCTGTAAGCATGGCAACGTATGTCTGGTTCCAACATGCAAAGCTGACTGCTAGCTAGAGTACAAAATTTTGCCCGCCTTTTAAGGTAAGAGAGGCACGCTATCCTTTTTTGCTTGAAAGACTGAAGCATGCCTTATTGATGACTCACTTGTTTGCTATCATACAATCTGTATTGTGTATCCTTATGCCGCTCAGGATATAACCGCCAAACGCATTCATTTGCATGTGTGGATGGGTGCGCGATGGAAGGACCTGTATTGTATATAAGGAAGACCAGAGTTCTTTAAGTTCCTACACCAATATTTCTTGGAAGAAAGCTAGGGCACATGAAATAAGAAGCAATAGCGTATCTTTCCAATCTGTTGTAACTGTTGAAACATGGACCATCATGTGGCCATGTGGGAAATTACAAAAGCTAACCTAGCAATGTGCATTTTTCCTATATGTTGTAACCTATAAATTGTGCATTTTTCCTATATGTTGTAACTGTTGAAGCATGGACCATCATGTGAGAAATTACAAAAGATAACCTAGCAGCACATGTAACCATATTGATTCTTTCTTCTTGGTAACCCACAAATTTTGTTTCTGAAATTAGTCTATTGCATTTTAATAAGCAAATTCAGTACACATAATAAACTATGATTATTGGAAGAATGCAGAACTGTCTTCAAATGTGGGTAAGAGAACCTTAAAACTCATAAGGACAGCTATTTCTGCTTTAAAATTTTCAATGTTCAGGTGCTGACCTGGTATTCACGTAGCCAAGGTTCAGAAAGCTGCAATCCAATAGCCATCTTTGATACTTGTAAGCTGTGCATGCACTTAGCAAGAGGCTGTATGAAGATATAGACAAAGAAATAAGGAAATATGATAATCATATTTTATAGAAGAGCAAACAAGAGATAGGAAGAAACAAAAAAAGACTTTTCTCGACAACACATGTTAATATTCTCAGGTATGAAAATGATGCTCTATGTTGCTTTCCAGACACTTCAATCAAGATTCTAGACAGCACAAATTCTAGCATAAATGCAATAAACCAAATGGAATTTAGTTCACACGTGGCATGCTTCTGTATCAACATCAAGAAATATTTACTTACATCAAGATACTGATGATATATAGCAAATGGAGCTGAATAAGACAAAAGTGGAAGCAGATCAGCGACAAGATGCTCTACTTCGTGGCCAGGGGCAGCAACAATCAAACTGCATTAAGAAGACACCATCATGTTAATTAGAATATGAACTATACTAGAAGAACAACTTTCTTCTATAACTTGTATTACCTACTAAAGCCATGTTCCTTCCAATATTTCATCTTCTCTGGCGATGGTGCTTTTCCAGCTTTAGAAGATTTTGAAGCATTTAAATTACCATCACTGCCTTTGCCATCTACAGATTAACATAGCATCCAGAGATCAAAACTTTTCACTAGAGCATTTTTGCATTCATCAACTTTTTACCTAATGAAGAGTTTTCATCTTGAACAGGATGCTCATCCAAAGAAGGCTCTGAGACCTCCATATCAGTTGGCTGGTCTGTTGATAACTGTGCCTTCTCATCTGACACTGCTGTGTCAACTTGCTGTGCCACAGACGCCTGGGCATCCTCATCTGGTACTACAGCAGGCTCTACCATCTCCCCTTCAGCGCCACCATTGAGAAGAGAAGGGGTATTCCCAGAACTATGCATTGAACATAGGTCACTAAGTGGCGCCTGAACAATCCTGAATGGAAAGTTTATCACAACATTTTCAGACACAGCATAACTTCAACTAAATCATGGATGCCGCCCACTTCTATAACTTGAACTGCTTCATTCATATATCTCAAGCTTGAATAAGAATATAGTACATGATAGTATGGACCAATAGTCCAAAATAAGTGAATGGTTATATTAAATTGGATGGTATACAATTAGCAATCCAGTTTGAACAGCTGTATTCGTGAATTTGTACAGCCCAACAAGGTCACAACTGGAGAATAATTTGTCCTTGAAATCTGCTGATAGACTAATGGTGAAAAGTCCAATTACAATTTTATAGTTCATGTGCTCCGAATAACTCATGCTTCGTTTCTGGATGGCAAATGTGCTATTAATAACTTGATTAGAAGGTCATTTTTCCAAAACATTGTTATTCCAGACATCATCTAATTAAAAGCAACCTAGTGCCAAAAGAAAATTACCTGCTGACCATATCGCTGCTCAAATTGAACATTCTTATAATGTCGATGGAGCAGGGTGCTGAACCAAGATATGTGCTGCAAACATAACCTGTACCTGTTAATGTAATGAACAACAGAAAATATTCATAATCACATTAGGATTACATAACCAACGCATTACAATGTCTATGCCCAGAGAACACCAAAACGCAGTTCTAATCTAATATATATATATATATATATATATATATATATATATATATATATATATATATATATATATAA
>Ga0182004_10002634_pt1 | contig 14051 bp, 9 predicted proteins | sample Sormic07211540_1_FD_120479 | JGI IMG/M metagenome (GOLD analysis project Ga0182004, IMG submission 120479) | Endophyte microbial communities from Sorghum bicolor roots, Mead, Nebraska, USA - 072115-40_1 MetaG | ecosystem: Host-associated > Plants > Roots > Unclassified | place: USA: Nebraska...
TTTGTGATGGATCATCTGCCCAAGTTTGTGGCCGATTTGATATTTTTCTTCCGTAGGTACGTCTGCATTCATCAAATTTTTATTCTTCATCCAAAATCCCCAACTCAGGCCTTGTTTATTTGGTAAAAATTTTTGGTTTAGGTACTGCAATATTTTCATTTATATTGATAAATATTGTTCAACCATGGATTAACTAGATTTAAAAGATTCGTCTCGTAAATTACAAACAAACTATATAATTAGTTATTTTTTCATCTATATTTATGTGCCGCAAGATTTGATATAATAATAAAGAATCCCAAAAAATTTTGTGAACTAAAGAAGACCGGCATTTTGTCACAAAATTTGGCATCCTTTTCATACATTACCCTGTTATTATATTGGTCACACTAAAGGTCGATCGTAGGAAGATTTGTCATCATCATAATTTAAAAATCACAAATCTCAAATTCAAAAAAAGAAAACCACAAATCCCAAGTCAAAACTAGACTAAGGTTCCCTAGCGTAAATCTGGACCGTTCCTCCGTTCATCGACGACGGGCGGCTCGACGCGCGGAGAACCCGTGGACTTGGCGCCTCCTCTTCCTCCAAAGTCAGGACAAGAGGGGAAAAAAAGCGAAGAAATTTACCCCGCAAAACCCTCGTCCGCTCCGCTATCCCCTCCCCCGCCTCGATCTCTCCTCGGCGGCTAGTTAACCCGGATTGGCGTCTCACTCAGGCTAGGGATCCGGGCGCGGGCGGCGATGGACGGCGGCGGCGCGGGCGCGGGCGTGGGCGGCTCGGAGGGGGAGCTCACGGCGCAGGAGACGGCGCTCTACGACCGCCAGATCCGCGTCTGGGGCGTCGATGCCCAGAAGAGGTGCGCAGCCGCCAAAGGCCTCGCCTCGCATTTGCCCTTTCTTGTTTGTTTTGTTCCCCCAGTCCTGCTTCTTTTCTCTCGGTTTTACTGCTATTTTTTTTCTCTATTTTTCTTCAATCTTTATTTATTCGGAGCATGGCGTCGGTTATTGTCGCCAAAGTTGCCATCTTTTGCGTCGGTTATTGTACCATTTTTTTGATTTTTGATTATTATAATATAAAAAAATTATAGATAGATTATGGATCCAAAGCTTGCATTTTGCTGTGAAAAAACCCTGATTGCTGCTGCTGTTTCACAAGTTTTTGCTGGACCTCCCCCAATTTATTTCCCAAGCCGTTTTCGTCATGCATCCCATCTTTCTGAGCTAACTGTTACTACATCTGTGTTTCCTGAGCTAACTGTTACTACATCTGTGTTTCCTGGAACAGACTAAGTAAGTCGCACGTGCTTGTGTGCGGCATGAACGGAACCACCATCGAGGTACCTTTCTGCTACTCTAGCGAGTAACGATTAGTGTTTAATTTTTTCTGCTACTCCAGTGAGTAGCAATTACAGTTTAGTGTAGTACAGTAATAGTTTTTTTTGGGTACTATTTATAGTGCAACCCAAGTTTAGGTATTCCTTTGAACTAGCTAGTTATAATTTTTTTCTTGGAATATATTACTAATATTATGTATCAAGTTTGCGCTGTTTGTCAGAATTACATTCCCCATGTGAATTCTGATCTTATCTGGAAAAAGAAACTGGTAGTTACTTCCATCTATTAGGCACTACTGGTTAGCTTTTGTTGTCTCACCTGTTGGTTTTATCTCTTTGTTTATTTAATATAGCTCGTGTAGAATTTCAGTTACAAAATCTCTGTTCTCCACATATACTTTTTTTAAGTTGAAACTTAATACTTTATTTATTGCCTCCTTGTTATATTTATTTTAGAATTAGTTTCTTGTAAGTACTTAAATGCTTATTGAGAACTAAGTTCTAGAAGCTACTTAGGGTCTGTTTGGATCAGCTAGAGATTGTTTGCTTATGGATACTTCTTTTATCAATCTCTAGCTCAGATTTTCAGTCCCACAAGCAGCCTCCCCTAGCTTTTAGCAGCTTGTGCATGCTGAAAATACAGCACCGCCCTCCCATATTGAACTCCTCTTGTGTGGTTGCAACTGACCGTGACGAGCTGCAGTGAGCCCGGTGCTGACATCCTTTCAACTAACCTCCAGCATGACAGTCCTCAGTGGTGTGGCGCTTGACGCCTTGCACTAGTCTGTTGCGAGCCCTCTTGCCGCCCCAATACCCATCCCTTTCCACTGGGGAACACAAGAAGCAGCCACGTGTCCAGGCCAACCCCATCAAGAAGGTTTCCTGCTTCCGCAGCGGGGGCGACCACCACCATAACCCCAAGAAGCATGGCACCGCAGCCCTTAACACTGCAAGCTTAATCTTTGGTCTTCCTAGGCACCGGGGCTGGGTGATGCACTGGCAAACAGGATGGAACAGGGAGATGTTGGAGTCATCATCCATGTTGTTTGCGTTTTCATGGTGGAGGAGAGTTGTGAGGAAAGGGTCAGAGTGAGAGAGACATAGGGGTGTGAGGGAGATGGTGTTAAAGACTATTGACATCCAAAACCAGCAATCCAGCCCCCTCAGAGTCCAGGTATCCAAATAGGACTCTAGCTTTTACAATCCAGCTTTTGAGAATCTCGATCTAATCCAAATGCTGGTTTTGGATGTCAAGTTATGGATATATTTCAACAGTTTGTGCTGTTATTTTATTTGTGCTTTAAACATGGAGTTGCTCCCTGTTACTATTCTATGACTAAAAGATGACACTAAGTTTAAGCCATCACAACAAGATCACTGTGTTCACAGAGAATGTGTTAAATATAAATGACAATATAACAGCAGCATACGAAACTTATATATATTGATTAAAGTGTGAGTTTGGACGGTGTTGAGCACTTAAAACATTTTGTATGGTATTTAACGAAAGCATCATATCATGCACTGACAGTGGCGGTTTGTTTCCTACGCTGTAGTTCTGCAAGAATATTGTTCTAGCTGGAGTTGGAAGTTTATCCTTGATGGATGATCATGTAGTCACAGAAGATGATCTGAATGCAAATTTTCTAATTCCTCCTGATGAGAGCATATATGGTGGTAGATCTCGAGCCGAAGTTTGCTGCGAGTCTTTGGTAGATTTCAATCCTATGGTTCGAGTTTCTGTTGAAAAGGGTAATGTTGAGTCTAAACTCGTTTCAGTCTCAGCTAAGAAGGATCTCTTCTTTCCATTCTTGAATTGTTGTGATCCTACTTTCTTATACTAAGGGGAGATGCTATTTCAATAAGTATTTTTGAGCTCATGGTGGTTGTTAAGAAATTCTTCTAAGAAAAAAAATCTTTAGTGACTATGATGTTTTGTTAGTACTAAGTTGAGTAGTTGTTTCAGAATTCAACAAGCTTAATCCTCCTTGAGATTTTCTGTAGGTACAATAGTACAAGCTGTTACCATATTATTATATTGCTAAGATTCTTAATGGATTTGATGCTTGGAAGTATTTCTGATTTGTTGTTTCCTTCAGGTGATCCATCACTAATTGATGGAGAATTCCTTGACAAGTTTGACATTGTTGTACTTAGCCGTGCATCTCTTAAAACAAAGGTGCACATTCTTCTCTGGAAATAGTAATTCTACTTTTTCATTGTGTCACTTCAGTGACTCTACAGGAAGTTTATCACGCTCATGATGTTTTTGTATTTTTGTCATTTTCAGTTGTTTATTAATGAAAACTGCCGAAAGAGAAGCAAACACATTGCATTTTATACTATAGATTGCAAGGATTCATGTGGTGAGATATTTGTTGATTTACAGAAGCATAGCTATGTTCAGGTATGCTGCACACTGGAACATGTTCAATACTGGTTCTACAAATCTCTCAAATAGCAGTTGAAGTAGTATTTTCAATGTTCACAACTAGGAGCAGGTATACCTTTATGACCTAAGCATCCCTGTGCAGCCGCTTGCAATTGAGCCGTGTGCTGCCCATAATATTTGTTCATTTTCTTCAAAACTATAAATGTGCATAAATGCAGTTAAACTCATCATTGTTTCCATTCTCCACAGAGAAAGTGTCATAAAATGTGAGGAACACCATAATTGTTTTCCTTGATTGCTTTGTTGCACTGCAAATACTCGAAATCATGGGAAAGCCTAGTGATTTTGTGGTACAACTTTGAGTTATGTGCCTTCTCATGGGTTGTCATATTCCAAGTCCTACTATGTTGTGCTTAAATCATGACAAAGTCTCACATCAAAAAACAAAGAGTAAAGTCCACCACCAGTCCCTAAACTTGTACTGTCATGCCATCCCGGTCCCTAAACTCGTAAATCGACCGTGTAGGTCCTCGAACTTGTTTGTCTATGTCATCCCGGTCCCTAAACTTAGAAATCACCCGTTTAGGTCCTCAAATTTGTTCAATTGTGTCATCCTGGTCTCTAAACTTGGTTTTGAGTCTCATCTGGATCATCAGAACAAAGCGATTTAAAAATTCTATATCAAAGAATAATTCATAACTTTTTCATGAAATCGAATGAAGACAAACTTTATATCAAAGTTGTAGCCCTCAATGCGTTCTACAACTTTGTAGTTGAAAAGTTTTTTATTTGAAGTTGTTTAGTATCACAAAATTTAATTTTAAAATCTATGAACTTATAAAAAATATTTTGGAACCCTAAATGATTTTATTTTAAAAAAATATTCAACTATAAAGTTGTAGATTGCGTTGCTGGCTACAATTTTGATATAAAGTTTATCTTCATTTGAGTTTATATGAAAAAGTTATGAGTTATTTTTCGATAGAGTTTTTAGATTTGTCCCACTTTGATCCAGATGAGACTTAAAAACAAGTTTAGGGACCGGGATGACACAACTGAACAAGTTTGAGGACCTATATGGGAGATTTCCAAGTTTAGGAACCAGGATGACATAGCCGAACGAGTATAGGTACCTAGATGGTCGTTCTACAAGTTGGACCGGAATGACACACTCGAACAAGTTTAGGGACTGGGATGACACACCCGAACAAGTTTAGGGACCGGTGATGGACTTTACTCAAAAACAAAAATAACAACAACAACAACAAAGCCTTTTAGTCCCTAGCAAGTTGGGGCAGGTAACAGTCTCACATCGAACCTTTGATGCAATTCTCTTTAGATTCAGTCACATGGTGAAAGAGTTTCTTATCTTTTGTAGTCATGTTTGTTTGAGAACCCTATATGTTCTGTTACTATTTCTTAATTTTTGTGATTATAAATTTTCTTCTTAAAGTACCATCCTGAAGCTGTCTTCATTTTTTGTTTTCAGAAAAAGCCTGGAGGATCAACTGAACAACAGGAGTTGACATATCCTAGTCTTCAGGTAGATGACTTAGGTTTACAATGGCTTTTAAAGCTTGAATATAATTATTTTGACTTAAACATACCTTCATGTTTTGCACTGCTGAATATAGTGTTTTTTGGCTGCAACATTTGCTGTGAAATAGATGTGATGCAACGGATACAGGTTATGCTATAGAACGAAGCAATTTGAATTACTTCTCTATATTTGAATGTGAATGGTCTTGTTGTCTGCTGGATATAATCCTCCTACCCTATTTTTTCAAGATGGTATAGGGGTTCTCTTCGATCCGGTGTATTTGGTAGTCGTGGCTTCCAACTTTTAATAGGTGGAGGTATAGGGTTGGTTCGTCAAAGGTGCCATTATTTTCTGTAATAATACAATTAGATTTACTTAATTTAGTTGCGGTGATGAATGAAAAATAAAAAAGAGTTCTGTTCATCGATTTTCAGTTCACCTTTAATTCTATTGTGGATACTTTAATGTGAACATAACTTTTTTGGGCAATAGGTGCCTTGAAGTTAGCTCTAGCCTTTGTATTATGCATTGCATCTACATAATTGTTGGCTTGCCTATGACAAATCCATTAACTGGCAGTGCCTAATGGCATATTTTGTTAAACTTCATAGCTCAATGTATAGTGCTATTGGAAGAGTCATGTCTCATTTGTTTCCAGAAATCTGCATCTTACCATTTTGGATGCTTTAATTGGGAAAATGCATTACAATTTTGTTCAATTAAACACAATAAGTGCATTTATTTGTCCTTACAGGAAGCTATCTCTGTACCGTGGAGTAATCTACCGAAGAAGACATCAAAATTATACTTCGCCATGAGAGGTGAGGTTTACAAAATTCAAGACAGCACTGCAAAAAAGAAAATCCCTGTTTTAGTTTATACTCTCAAATTATGGAACTTGGAAAGTGCTGAGTTCAACAATTATGTCTTTGATTATAAACCCTGGCGAAACAACACTTTATCATTTTGCAGTACTGGAGGATTATGAATTATCTGAAGGGCGCAGCCCTGGCGAAACAACTCTTTCTGATATACATGCAGTTTTGGCTCGGAGGAAGGATATGTGTGATAAAATGGTATTGACGTGTCTTAATTTAGCTCATATTCCTTCTGATTTTTACATGTTATTATTGTTAACTGCAGTCTTTGAATGAGTCTCGTATTCCTACAACTCTCGTGGAACGACTGCTAGCAGCTGGAAAGAAGGAACATCCTCCTGTATGTGCTATCCTAGGTGGTATTCTTGGTCAGGTAGGTTCTATACTTCAATCTATGTACTGCTTCTTCTGTGCTTCTAGTATTTGTTTGCATTACATACCCCCTTTTCTTATGAACCATGGCTCTCACATATATTTATCTTCTGTTTCTTGTTTGGTTGGCTTGTGAATGACTGAACACTGGATAACAACTAAAATATGGAACTGCCTCAGTTAGAGAAGGAATTGAGTGACTATGTTTTTTTCAGTAAATGACATATATAACTTGAAGCATCTTCTGTTGATCCGTGTAGGTACTTTTCTGGCTCTGGTATGTGTATGGGCCGAGGTCTATTTATGATCTTTAATCAGCAAATCTGACTATAGAGTTAAACGATTCTGAACAAGCTTAATTACACTGAAAGATAACAAGATTAGTTCAAGTGCCACAAAATCTAACTTGTTTAGCGAAACTATTGATGAAAGGCACTTACAGGGCCAATTAAACATATTGAAAATCATCTTGAGAAAGTCATTAGTCTTGGATAATAACTCCTATTGTTCCAAAGCCCAATTATTAGGACAACACGTGGGACTTTGGAAACCTGTCTATGGATTTTCATTCTGAGATATTAAAGCTTTAGTGTTGAATGATTAGCTTTCCAAAACAGTACTTGATATTATTTGAATGTTTAATTGCAAAAGCTGCAGCATTGATGTACCATCCTCTTTTTGTGTTAGCACTGTGCTTACAGCTTCACGTTGTACCTAACAGGAGGTGATTAAATCAATATCCTGCAAGGGTGATCCAGTCAAGAATTTCTTCTATTTTGATGTGGGTGATGGCAAAGGTGTCATCGAGGATATCCCACCACCTCCTGCAAACTGATGAAGCGCTCAGCAGCCTAACTACCAACTCGACTTGGTTCACTAATCCTTGTACCCACTTGGCATTGAACATGTAGCTACTTTTAGATTTATAGCCATGTGAAAAAGGCAAGTTGATTTAACCCAGATGTTTAGGAATTGTATCAAGCATCAACCGTGACTGTATGCACCAACAATTTCAAGGTGAAGTCTGGATGGTTTCTCCATGCTTTTTGAGGTGAAGGATTTCCTTTGTTGTCCCTTTACCCTTTTGTCAAATCTGGTAGCAGTGGTTGGGGGAAAATGAAGTGAGAAAGTTATGTTCTAGCTGTGAAGCGACGATTCTGAAAGTTCGAGGATCAAAATGGCCAGAGTTTTGGCCATAAAGGCTTGATAAGACTCCTTTCTGGATTGATCATACCTGTGTACTCATGTGGCATGTTTCATACTTGATTACAATGCTTGTCGCTTGAATTGCTCTCCATATTAGTGTCGTTGTTTGCTTGAATGGTTTCACTGGTGCTAGATGAGTAACAACTACAGTGTTTGGTTCTAGCAAGTGCCTATTTTAGCTGGGATCAGAATCATACAAACTTTGGATGCAATTTTGGGTGAAAGTAGTTGAATTATGGAAGAACTTGTTAGATCTAGTAGCTGGGAAGGTTGGTATTCTCGAGATACAACTGAACTTTTTATGCTTTTACTCAAACCATGAAACTGTGATGTTTCTTGACCTAATTAACCGAGGAATTGGATTTGGACGGAACTTGCCCTATCTGTTCTGGTTCTGAAGTAGCCATCCCAACCACCTGTCTCAAGGTCATTTCTGACCAAAGACTATTCCAGTCCAGTTCAGATATCAGTTTCTTGGCTGTGGATGCGTCATTCCTCTCGCTCAGTTTGTGGTCTATCTGTGCCATGGGATCTGATCCATCTGTAATATGGTTTCTGGGAAAAGGATAGCAACAGGAAGATCCAGATCTTGTGTGGTCATATTCAATTACTAAAGGTTAACTGATCAGTGCTACTTGGCCGCTTCTGCATATGGGGCCATGTTTCTAGGCTCGGCCCCTGTCTTTGGGGCCAAACAAGTTTGGAAGACAGCTGCCCCACCGAGAGTGCGCTTCTTCTGGCTGGCTGTTCATAACCGGTGCTGGACTGGTGCCCGTCGCTTCCGTCATGGCTTGCAGGATTCGGATACCTGCATCTTGTGTGATCAGGGGTCTGAAACGTTGGACCACATCCTTTTGGGCTGTTGTTTCAGCCAGGAAGTTTGGCATATCTACTTGGGGAGGGTGCACCTTAACTTGGATACCCAACCTGGGGAGCGTTCGGCGCTGGAGTGGTGGATCAACTCCAGGAAAGCCGTTCCCAAATTCTTCCGTCGAGGCTTTGACTCCTATGTCTTGCTTGTTGGCTGGTCGTTTTGGAAGGAGAGGAATGCCAGGACTTTCCAGGCACGCGCTACAGACGCACACAGGCTGGCTGCTCTCATCAAAGACGAAGCGGGAATTTGGTGCGAAGCTGGGAATGGACATCTAGCTACTTTGCTGGCGCGTGCAACTGCTTGAGGGTCCTTTCCGTGTTTTGCTGGGGGTTAGGGGTTTGCTTCTCTTGGGTTTCGGGCTCTGGGGGTAACTTTGGTGTTACCTTGTAACTTGTCCTTCGAACTTTCTTCTGCTTAATGAAATACGCGCTTAAGTGTGCTCTAAAAAAAAAAATTGGACATGAAAGACAGGTACTTGACATATGATCTGTCATCCCCAGCAAATTGGACATGAAAGAAAGGTACTTTCCATCAGTCTATCTTAAGAGTGGCCACATTCATTTTCTCATCTTCTTTACCAGAAAATTCACGCACAGGCAAAAGAAAAAAAAAACCATTTAGGCTTTACACATGTTGAAAATCATATATGTAATAGTTAACTCGTGTCAGAGGACTTCGAATTCAACCAGTGCTACGCCTATTTATTGTAGTTCACCTTCCCACTAAGGCCTTGCTTAGTTTTCAAAATTTTTACAAGATTTCTCGTCACATCGAATCTTTGGACGCATGCATGGAGCATCAAATATAGATAAAAAATAATTAATTGCACAGTTTATCTGTAATTTGCAAGACGTTTTGAACCTAGTTAGTCAATGGTTAGACAATAATTACCAAATATAAACGAACGTGTTACAGTAGCCAAACCTAAAAAAATTTGTGAACTAAACAAGGCCTAACTATGAACTGGTATGATGCACCCGAGGAAAAGATTAAGGATGAAGCAAAAAAATTGCAGTGACATGTGAAGATTTATCCCAAAAAATAAAGGAACTTGAAAACTCCTGCTGCTCTACTTTGTGGATTGAAAGAAAGATCATTGTTCTATCACACAACCTGTACTTTACATGGAGTAGTTGTACAAGTTAGGAGTATATATCAACTTTATTTCATCCTCGGACATTCGTCCACTCTGTCAAGAAATTGATAGCCAGCGTTATGTACTACCTAATTAACAAAGTTATGTTAAAAAAAACTAGTTTTTTTGGAGGGGACCAAGCACCAAAACATCCATGTCATCAAAAGTATCCCAATGATGAGAGCCCTGTACAATAATCCATGCCTAGAATACAATAGGTACATCACCAACCACCCCTCTATGAGCTCCCCAATCATAAGCTCACATTTTCTGAAATCTTCTCTCTCCCCTTTATTTTGGGTCCTACTACTGTATGAATGGGCCATTAAGTAGATCCCAAGCATAATGCAATGATTCTTCCATTGGTAGCTAGCTAGGATCAGATACATGCATGCATTTTAGAAATCCTAAAGGGAATGGACATTGTGTGCTACCAGTACCATCTATCCATCCATCTATATATTTGAATTGATCACCAATGATTTGTTCTACGAAAGAAGTGTGGGCAGGGCCTAGCTAGCCTTAGCTAGCTGCTCCACCAGAATGTGCAACCAGCAGCAGCAAGTTAATGATTTGTTGTACCATAACCTAGCATGTCACACAAGAGTAGAACAATGATATTGATGTATAGGTTGATAGGTTGGTGCAAGGAAGAAGGAATGGGATCAAGCTGGCAAAAGATCCATTCCAGCCAGCTGCCCGGCCATGGACGGTTGCTGTGTGACAAGTGTACCAAATGCAGTGCATCAAGGTAGGCAGCTTGAGAGGGGAGGAAAAGCTTGTAAAGAAGAGGAAGGTGCCGTGGAGAAAAAGGTGTGTGAAAAGATGTGTTTATTCATCAACGAAGCGCGTGAGGAGGATCAGGATCAGGCAAGGACCATCACCATCACCGCCAACAAAAAAAGAACTCGGTGAAGGTCATATAATACTTGCAGGTAGAGTGAGAAGAATCCCAGAGAGAAATCAGGCATGATCTTTTCTATGACAAACACAGCCATCAATGGAGGCAATTTGTTGAAATTTACAGCCCCTGGACGACGATTTTCAGTAGTTGTAGTTCCTGCAGTTGAGTCACTGACAGGTGGGCCTGACCAACTGCAGATGTGGAATGTATGCAGCTCCTGTCCAGTTGAGTGGTTGTGCATTCAGAAAACACTGCACAAGTGTTGGTCTTTTCAAAGCTGAACAGCTACCTGATCATGATCTGATCTGGTTTGCCAGTCTGAACTTTCGGCTACGAGGCAGTTTACACTGTGATGCAGCAAAGCAGTCTGACATACTTACTACATGTGATACGTTTTTTTCCAACATGCATGTGAAGTATAAATAATTGAGCAAACCTTTGTTTTTGTGTGTGTGTATACTTTTCTCTCTCTTTCTCCGTGTCAGAGAAGCACATGACATACCTTTGACAAATGCCTGAGCTACCACAGTACGTGTCGTGCTAACCGCCAGCATCCAAATAAATCCGACTTGGATTTTACTCGGATAGCGATCTGCCTACTTCTGTTCTTGCTTTGTGAATGTGTTTGTGCTGGTTATTTAGTTTTTGAATCAAGCCTTTTCATCAATTACTCATGCACAAATACGACCCATAAAAAACCACAAAGCAAAGTAACGTTATGGCTTTATGAGCAAGGATTACCTTTTGGGAGGACAAGAGTTTTGCCACAATTTATATTAGACAAGAAAAGATAAAAGGAAGTTACAAGCGTCAGGTCAGTCTAATATCTAATCTACTAAAAGTCTGTTTGGTTCAACTGTATGTTGTGAAAAAGTTGTCGTAAACTATGGAAAAGTTATTGTGAATTATATACTATATGAAAAAACTATAAGCTATTCTTTATCTCCCTTGAAATAGTCTCTTTATCTTCACCCAATTGAAAAAAGTATAAAGTGAAAGGCAAACATTATACTACATAAAGCAACAACTTCTAGAAAAGCAACTCTGGTTCTGGCTATTTTATTGGTTTTATATAGGGGCGGAGGCTCATAGAGGAGAAACTAGGCCTCCGACACCCTTCCTCTATGCTTTGGTAGTTATTAATCCTTGCTTTGGTAGACTATAATCTCATAGATGCTTATAGACTGCAGCTATAGTCATATCGAAAAAGTTTGATAGCTAGGAGCAGCAATAGTTCTTTCAATTTACCCCTCCTTAATCTTGGTCCACCCTCCGCCACTGGTTTTATATGCTTTTCTGCAGTAGAACATTTTCTAAAAGCTAAACCAAACACAACTTTAAAAAAAGAAGAACAACTGCAAAAGCTAAACTAGACAACAACACAAATGAAGGAAGAAGAAAGGAGCCCAGAGGGGAGGCGGTGAATGGGAGCCTAATCTAATTTTCTTCTGATTTTGCCTGTTGTCCCAACATTGCCCAAATACTCAAACTCTAGGTGGAGTGCACACGAGTCAAAAAGTGACTAGATGTTGTAAGTGCAATCAAGCCCATTATGGGTTTTGGTGTTGATGACCACCGAATTAGAGGACTAATGATCATAGGTGAGATGACAAGCAAGGAATTATGAAAGGAGGATGTTGAATAGGTCAGAGGGTCCCCAATATGAAAGGAAGGCTTTCCTAAAGCTTCTTGATGGTTAAAATTTGTTTTTGTTCAATTCTAAGTATAGGAAAAACCATACTACTAAGAGAGACTCTAGGTCTGTTGATCAAATGTTGAACCAGATGCTCAAATCTACTTCTACATCCTCAACCCTCAGCCAAATCAGTATGTTTCTCACTGGTTATCCTGGCTGGTCTGGCTCAGTGCCATACTTAATCTGGTCGTTGGAAGACTAGGGTATAAATGCCCTTCCCACTTGACCATAACGGTCACCTGAGCCACTCATGTTGTCTTCCTTCATTCTAACCGTTACAAAACACCAGTGCTCTCATCCCTCTCTCCTCCATTGTTGCTCCTCAAGCTCTCAAGCAAATCTTTGATTTCCACCATCATTCCTTGAGATAAAAGGCAACAAACTTCTATTGGAGAGTAGATCCACTGATTCCCAAAGTCTAAGTACATTTGGTTCACGTTTGGCCGACAGCCCTAGGGTTTGTTACTCTTGGAGCTTGCTCCTAGCCGGCTAGGCGTCATCCTAGAGCTTGCCAACTTGTGTGGCAGCTAAGGGAAGTTTGTGAGTTCATCTTGTATCTAAGAAATCATCACTCCCTCAAGAGGTAAACACTCTTATTGGAGAATGAGGGAAGGACAAGCCTTTGTGGCAAGTCGGTCCTAGTGTCGGCACCTTAACAACGTGGAGTAAGTGCAGCCTTGTGTGGCAATCGCTGAACCACGAGATAAATCCTTGTGTGCTGATTCACTCTTTGCTTACTTGTGTTATTGAGTTGTATTAGGGTTTGAGCCCGATCTACCTCAGGGTGTTACTTCTGCAGGTTGTAGTGGTGGTTCTAGTGATTACTAACTTGTAGGGAGTTGGAAAATTTACCTGATCTAAATTTCTCAAAGTACTTCTTGATTATATTTTAGCTGCTCTATGTGAGAGGCCGGCAGTGCTGTCCTATCAGGGCAGCAGTGCCGCCCTGTTTGGTGATATTGATAAAATTTGAAGTTTTGAGTTGACAAGCCTATTCACCCCCCTCTAGGCCATCCTAGACTACCAGAGATCCTACAAATGCCCTCCTGAAAGCTAGAGAAACACAGTGGAACACTCAACCGAGAGAGCAGCGAAAAACTCAAAGAAACACAAGAAAATAAGCAAAGTAGTGCAACCACTGTAGCCAAACCGACTTGGCTGGTTCTAGCTACTGGCCAGCTAGTACAATGGCCTGGCTAACTACACAGGCCCTCTGCTAGGTATAGAACCGGCTAGGCCTGTCCGCACAGCCTATCACCACCAAAAAACTCCCCAAAAGGAAAAACAAGGTAAAATGACCTCGGATGGACCCTAAATTTTGCATGTAGCTTTCTTGGAGTGTTGGGACGATATCCTCAGAACATCAACATCCAAAATTACCCAAAACGAAGCAGATCTGAGAATCCATCAAAGAAGTTGGGGTTCTCTCAAATATCCTCCAAGTGATGGATCTATTTGCTCATACGAATGTGTTCCCAAGGGTCCTAGCACAAATCCATCCACTCAAAACAACCTTAAACATGGAGGAACAATAAATCCAACGAAACTCAAAAGAGAAGGGGGCACCAAAGAAGGAAAACCAAACCAAAATAAGAACACGATCTTGGAACTCAGACCTTTCTTGTGTGACTACCATGCGAGGTCCTATTTGGTAGTCTAAGGAGCTAGAGCACTTGATGAGGAGCCACCTTCTGTGGCTCCAACTTTTGGCCTAAAAA
>Ga0182004_10002635_pt1 | contig 14047 bp, 13 predicted proteins | sample Sormic07211540_1_FD_120479 | JGI IMG/M metagenome (GOLD analysis project Ga0182004, IMG submission 120479) | Endophyte microbial communities from Sorghum bicolor roots, Mead, Nebraska, USA - 072115-40_1 MetaG | ecosystem: Host-associated > Plants > Roots > Unclassified | place: USA: Nebraska...
AGTATTAAAAATGACCAGTCCAGAGAACTCAGTAATAACAATTCAAAAACACTTGTAGTCAAATCTATGCAAATTTGATCCTACTTGAAGTTCAATTTGTGCGTATTTTTAGAATTTTAGAATCGTACTAACTTAGAGATGCAAAAACTATCTGCTTATTGAGAGGAAAATTTGACTAAGGATAGTTCAAAGAAATTGAGCAAGAAAGTTTTCTGTCTTAGCACTTCAATACTTAGATAACTAATGAGTGTGCATTTTCCATCATCTCATTAGACTTAAGATTTTAAAAGCATACATAATACTAAGGTGATCTTTACCCCTAGCCATATGTTTCTATATAAACACTCCCTAAAGTTGCATGTTGCATATTCCATGAGCTTGCTAGTTAGTCTGATAGAGTGGTTTACTGAGTTGCCCTAAACTATCTTGGTCTCACGTAGTTGGCCTGCATGCTTTGTATGCAAGAGGACCATTGGAGACAATTAGACAAGGAAGGGTATTCCTTCCTCTGCAAATCAATTCTTCATCAATCTATAGGATGCCTCCTTACATTGGCATTCATTATCAAATAATGAAACCAATCAAATGGAGAAGGTGAGTTACCTGAGGTCCATGTAGATGGGATGGAAAAGGACTGTGGAGCATACCGTGTCAGGTGGGGTTGTACCTCTTGTCAAACACCTTGCAGGCAGCACTGCTGGCACGGTAGCACTGCGGCGCGGCTCCACCGGCTGTGAAGACGCAGCTATGAGCATGGTTGGCGATATAACCAGAGGCACCGCCGTGAATCAAAAGCTTCAGTGACGTCCTCATGCATGTCATCTGCGTCCAGGAATTACCGGGGTAACCGGACCAGTCGTCTCCCCGGACTGTGGTTGCAAGCAGCGGACGACACCTTCTCGATGGACTCGCAAGGGGAAGGCGACGAGCTCGTAGCTCGAGCAGGCACAGGGCAGAGGCCATCGGCGCTTCCTTGTCGACGATTCGCGTGACTGCGACACCACCGCGGCTGCGAGGAGTGGGGAGCAGCGATCTCGATCCGGGCCTGTGAGGAGTGCGATGGGCTGCCGCTTGACATGGCCTATGCGCTGCGGCTGAGTAGGTGTCCGCGAGGGGAGCCGGGAAACTGTGTCGTCGTGGGCAGTCCAGCGCCCGGAGGAAGGGATAGTAGACGGCGGCGGGCACCAGGCAGAAGAGGTGCGGCAGTGGAGCAGCAGCGAGGAGGGCAAGAGGACGAGTGGGTTCGCTATGTTTCCTGACCGATTGGGTTTGCGGCTTAACGGGGACGGACCCGTTATGACCCAGATCGAACAGTCAAGCTTGCGTTCTGGATAGATCCAACGGTCAGAGGGCTAACGGGCGACGTGGCCCTAGCGGGCGCCCGTGGTTTGGTGCAGGATTCGTATTAAGAGATGCTCTACTGATTGTTGCCCTACATTATTTTTTCTGTTATAGATTTCATCCTCTTTTTCTTTCATGATTATGTTATCAGTGTTATGTTACTTATATTTTGTTACGTGATACTTTTGAATGTAGTTGGTTATGTGGGGGGGCTACAGGTAGAGATCACACATGGTCAAGTATTAGTGGCCACAGTTGTGGCCGGTTCACTGATGATCAGACTAAGAAGACGGAACAAGCAAGGCGAGACCTGTACAGATATATGCACTACCACAACAGATACAAGGCTCACACTGACTCTCTTAAGCAGGAAGCAAAGCTAAAGAATGAGATCCAGGGGAAGATATCCATTTCAGAAAATAAGGAGTCAAAGATAAAAGATTATTCTTGGGTCATGAATGGGTTAAACAGGCTATTCAGATCAAGGCGTGTTCTTTCCTATTCATATCCGTTTGCATTTTATATGTTTGGTGATGAGATTTTCAAGGATGAGATGACTCCTCACGAAAGAGAAGTGAAGCAGAATTTATTTGAGGATCAGCAACAACAACTAGAATTTAATGTTGAAAGACTTTCTGGTTTCCTTGAGAAAGATTTTCAACTTTTTACTGATGACGAGGTCATGGATACGATGAAGCATGTCATCAATCTTTCCAATGTGGTTGATAAGCTCTGCAAACAAATGTAAGAACTCTTCTTAACAAAGTTTGTTTTGCATTTTGTAATTTCATGTACAAATTATTATACTAAGTATACTCTTTTGCAGGTATCAGTGCATCGAGAATGATTTGTTATATCCTCTACGCACACCTCACAACATTGCTCCATACAAATCTAAGGGCCTTGACAGGGCCTCGGAGCTTAATATTAGTTGGGATTCTGCTGAACAAAGTTCACAGTCAACAAAACGAAGTCAGAATGAAGGTATGCATTATAATGGATATGGTAATTTTATATCACATTTCCTTTATCCAGCTTACTATCACACGAGAAGGATTACCTTTTATTTATTTATAGTTTACCTTTTATTTATTTATAGTTACCGATGCATATTTCCATTTGCTGTGCAGCATCGACTGTTCTGGGGAAACGAGGCTCGAGTTCTGATAATAGGGGGCACCAATCTAACAAGCGAGAGAGGGTAGATGCTAATGGTGGTGGTAGTGCACTTTTTGATCTCAATGTGCCAGCTGAAGTGGTGGATAAGATCTGAAACTTCATTATCTGATGGGTGATGGCACATTCCTTTGAACTGTACAGCTGACTTAAGCTTCCTCACCAACATAAAGGAGAAATACTGTTCTTTTTTGCTGCCTTGCCACCATAGAGTACCTCCATGTCAAATTTTTACCCTGGTGCTAGGATCCCAAGATATAGAGTAGCTTTTAAGTTATATGTTGCATTTCATGACATGATTTGAAGCCAATGTTCATAGTTCTGATAAAGCTAGTTCTACCCCTCAAGCAAGATGAGGATATTTTGGAATAGAACCTGACCATGCCTGTGTTGCAAATTCCAGATATAAATGTATGCAGCATGGTGAAGGGAATTATTTGTTGACAAAGATGGGGGTGCTTATTTCCTGGGGAATGGGCGGTTATAGTGACTATGTAGACAATGTTATAAAACTGCGACTGATTCGTCATACTAAATGTGCACTTTGTATGTTGCAACTGCCAAAGATCTTGCTCCAAAGACGGGCAGGTTTCTAGGCCAGCTTAGTATTCGACCTTTGAAAATCTCGGATTTCTGGGCATGCATGCCAGATTCTTATGGATAACTGTATTTAATTGTAGCAGTGAGAGGAGCTGAGCTGCAAGATGTCAATCAGGTACCTGTTGATACTTGATAGTGTGTAACTTTCCTTCGTTTCTTCAGATTCCAAAAGGCCATCCGCTATCGTGCTTAAAATTCCAAATTGGATCCAAATTGGAAGTCGTATTGTTTTTTTTCCAGATGCATGACTTTTATTATGTATCTAGACGTAGCCTATATTTGAATTGGATGAAATTGGAAGGCATTCTGATTTTTCTAGACGCATGACTTTTATTATGGCCTTGTTTAGTTCCTAAATTTTTTTAAAGATTCCTTATCACATCGAATCTTTGTACACATGTATGGAGCATTAATTATATATAAAAATAAAAACTAATTGCACATTTGTCTGTAATTTGCGAGACGAATTTTTTAAACCTAGTTACTCTGTAATTAAATAATATTTATCATATGCAAACGAAAGTGCTACAATAGCAAAAACAAAAAAAAATTACGAACTGAACAAGGCCTATGTATCTAAACATAGCCTATGTTTAGGTCTACAACAAAAATAATGTACATAGAGAAGACAGAAGGACTTGTAATTTGGGAAATGAAGGGAGTGCATATTTGACAAGTCAATTTTTGGACCATGTATACCTAAAATTTTTTAAAAAATTAAGATTTCTTGTCACATCAAATCTTGTGACACATACATAGAACATTAAATATAGAAAAAAATTAGAAAAAAATTAATTATACAGTTTATCTGTAATTTACGAGACAAATCTTTTGAGTCTAATTAATCTATGATTGGATAAGTCCAAAAATATTATAATGTCTAAGTCCAAAAACATTTTGGATCTAGCCGCGATGTAACACACTTGGGAATCTTGTGCATGAAAGAATACTCTATGTTGTCCTCTTATAAGTAGGAAACATTTGTCCTCCGATTTGTGAAGTTTCTAGGCTTGCCCTGCGCAGTACTATTGGAAGGAAATTGCTCGAGCTTTGTAGCCCTCTGACTTCGCTAATAAGACGACTCGACGCCCCAATTTGCCATGGTAGAGAGCATCAGAGTACCCGTTCTCTACTGCAGCTGGTAAGTTTAGCCTCTGACAGCTTAGAGAACCGATGAGAAGAATCTTTCTGGATCTCGGCCCTTGGGTCGATTCCATCCATAATCAAATGCTCGTAGAGCTGGTTTCCAATGTGCATCGCCACCACTTCTGCGGTTTCTTACTTACTGCCCCAATTTCTCGCTTCGCCTACACGTTCCAGCGATTGTTGTTTACAGCCAGTAGCTGTACGCATCGGCACAAGAGGGGTCCAAGAGCACATGAAACCTCGAGCATGTCTGTCGCTGGGGGCCATTTGTTTAATCCCCCACTGAGATTTTATTATGCGGATTAGTAGGGTTACCAAGGTTCCTCTTGTCGTTATAAACGTCTGGCACGGCTTCCGTGGCCGTCATTGGCAGCATCATTTGGATCTTAGTGCTAGTCTCTGGTCATTGCGAAAATCATCGCTGGGGATAGGAAGCAGCAACGTGCGTGCGCTCTTCTCCTGCCTCCTTTCAGAGAACCGGAGATGCAGCAACAGGTGGCTAGTTTACAGAACCAGCTCACTACACGCACAAAAAAAAGATGACCCAAAATTCACGACCATATTTCCTTTTTCTTTTTGAGCAACCATATTTTTTCGCGAGGATTTTGAGCAACTATTATTTGCGGCATGATTTCACAAAAAAGATGCGGCAGGTCCAGTGCTTGTTGTGCAGACCAAAAGAGGATCAGATGGTGCTGTGCGTACTACGCGTGCGCTGTACCACGCGCGCATGTGAGACGAGAGACGCTGCGCCCTGCGTCCTGCTTCTGGAACAGTTGGGGGGCACACGGGGCAGGCCTAGTGGCGCCAAAAAAACCCACGGCTAATTGCACTGGGATTAGGGGCAGCCGGGCAGGGCACCCCCAAAGCGGTGAGATTCCGTGACAAGAGGCTACATGACGCCTGGGCCCGGACGGACGGGATGGTTGGGTTGGGTTGGGTTGGGGGCACACTGCAGATGGTATTGACTATTGAGCACCTACCAATCCAACCGATAATACACCACACTTCGACGTAGCGCTTGTCATGTACTCCAGTATCCTACTACCGTGCTAGTTGCCCAAAAAGACGACGTGACACCGTCGACGTCGAGCCATGTGTGTGGTCAGTGGATCTCGGCGTAGGATTTCTTTGTGCGGGGTTTGATACTGCGCCTCAGTCTCACTGGACAGTCAAAGATTTGTCGAGCCATTTGAGTGAGTGACCAAGGAACAGGAAAATGTTAGCTGGGGTTGGTCCAGTCTCAGTCCAGACATGAGGATCTGGATATGGTGTAGCAGCATCAGGACAGCGTCTGTGCGCGGCCTTGCATTGCCATTGTGAGTACATGTACCGGTGCGATGTGGGCTGTGGCGACACCAATAGTGACCGCGTCACATGACCTGCCAAAAACTTTCTTTTGGAGGTGCAACAGAGGGCAGAAGTAGCAGGCTTAACAGTGTGCATCAAGGCAAAGCCGCGCCTCTTTCTAGGTGGCGACTGGCGAGTCGAGATGACAAGCTCACCGGCTTGTCCGGCCGCCGGGGCAGCAGCAGTTGTGGCCGGCGACTGCGAGCCTGCCTGCCAGTTTCTTGGCCGTGTCCAGTGTCCTTGGCTTTAACCCTGCAACTCGCTCGCAGCCCCGGCACGAACTTGGTCACGTCTGTTCCTCTGTCTGTGCCGCGGCGCGGTGTGTGTGTGGTCATGTTATCATGTATGCATGACATATAGGACGAGATCCATCAATTACCGGAGCAGAGTCGGTCACAGGTCAAACAATGAAACAACGCCCATGCATGCCACTGTCCTGCTGCGTTGCTTACAGTCCTTTTTATCCGCATGTGACCTGCACCTGCTCATCTCATCATTGCCCAGCAAAAACCAGCATGCAACGATGAAGTTGGATCGATCACACATTTCTACCGACAGCACAACCATTTGGAAATGGACACAAAATATCAGTTTTCTGAACCGCTTGGTGAATGGTGAAAAAGAACCATTCCTTTCCTTGATAAAGAGCAGATGCTCAATGGGGCAGAAGATTCTGTTACCATTAGTAATCCGATTTTCTGATAGCCTGATTATGATGTGACAGAGGTGAAAAGGTCAGCAGCCTTGGACGGAGTAAAATTAAAATTACCCCGCGTGCTGCGTGCATAAACAAAGTAAACCGGGCAGCAGAATCTGGATAGGAAATAGAGAGTGAGGCCTCTCGACCTTGCATAAAATAGAAAAGAAGTTGGTGCTCAGTCTTAGGAGTCACAGACATAAATATACAAGGGATTTGTCACAATAAATAAAGCATCGGAATAACCGGACACAGGACCGATCTGGAGTGCTGTTCTGATATAGCCTCTGAAACAGTACCAGCTCCACTGTACCTGTCCCGGCAGTGGAGTGGTGTGGTCCGTGTGACCGTGCGGAGTGGGGGTGAAGTGCCTCAAGTTCATCGCCCTCATCTCAGGCCCCCCCAGCCCTCGCACTCCTCACTCAGTTGTCCTCTCACCTCAGCTCCAGGGAAGAAGGGGCCTGGGAAGGAGGAGGAACTTTCAGCCGAGACCAGAAACAAAAGGCAAAAGCATCAGCAAGTCAAGGCTTTAGTAGGTGATCGACTCCTCGGCAACAACTCCGGCCTCCACTTGCTGCGGATGATTCACCTGTGATGTGAGGCAGGTAGACGCTGCCGTCTCCCTTTCTAGCCTCTACCTGTACCTCATCTGCTCCCCTTCGGTTCTTTAACCACCAATGCGATGGCAGATTTCAGCGGTTTGCTTACCTAGCCGCGCTTTCGCAAGATTGCAATGGCGAAGGCCTGGTTGAGCTCTGTGTCAGCTCTGGGCGGAGAAGCTGTTGACCTGTAGCCCCCCTGCTAACTGGCAATGTCTCACAGCCGCTCCAAGAGGTGAGAGCTCCCTGTTTGCCTTATTCAGTCTGACGAACCTGCGTATTTAACTTTGCTGGTTGCAATACCCTGTTTGGAGAACTGCTGTTGCCAAGAAAGACGGTTCTTGTGTTTTAGAAGCGGTTCTAGGCTAATGCCCTTGGGGATTTTGCATTGGCAGCGATTCTATCAGAGTGCTCAGAACGGATAGCGCGGATTCGGCTTCGCCGAGGTGCCACGCTCAGCATCAACAGGTAACTCTGCGTCTGCGGTTGTTGAAAAATGGGAGACTACCACTTGCTTCTTCAGTGTCTTGAAAATATCTGGCATATATCCTGACTAGATGTTATCTGATTTCTGTTCTGCTTGGCTGTTGTACTTGTACAATGTCTGTTGAATAGAAGGATGCCGGAGAACTCAAGGACCAGAATAGCACCACCAAGATGCTGTCCAGTGCTACTGAGCTTCCATGCTCCTTGAAGCGTGAGGTAAAATCAGATATCAGATCTTCTCCCCCCTAGCCATAGGTTATTGTTCATTCCAGACTGTCTCAGTTAGTTGTTTCAGAGGTTATTGGAATTGGGGGAGTATTTATTTTGTCATGTTTTCTTTACTGTCAGTATAAGAATGTTAATATAACTTGTGATATCTCTCGGTGCTCTCAAGGATGGTAAAAGAGCTCACACCTAGGCACCAAATATCGCTTACTCACTGCTGCAAGCCTGCAAAGGAGGCGGCAACTCTGGCGCTTGCCTGCAGAAAACTCCTTGGTGGTGAATGCCTAGTGTTTAGCTGTGTTTCCTCCAAATATGTAACGCCCCTGTAAACTCGCTGCTGTAACCCTCTCAACCCCTCATGCTACTGTAAATGTTGTTGAGTAGCATTTGTTATTGCCCTCCAATGCAATGCAATCAGATGGCAAGTCCATGATCTGTAAAAAGGAAAAGAAAAAAAAACCATGAGTAGCACAATTCATTCTTGTAATATATGTGTGATGATATTTCTACCTGGTTATTCATACTTACGATGCTAATTATGCAGGTCCAAGTCCTTGAAAAGCGACTAAATGATCAATTCGTCATGCGCCGTGCTCTTGAGAAAGCACTAGGTTACAAGCCTTGTGCTATTCATGCATCAAGTGAGAACTGCATTCCAAAGGTGAAAGTCCTTCTCTTATACAGTTCAACATCTGGACGAGCTAAAAAAAAGCGTGGAAAGATTTACCATATTATTCCAATGTTTTACTTCAGCACCATGATATATATATATATATATTTTCTGAAGACAAGAATTTTCACTTACAACATAGCCTCTTTCTTTCTTCCATGCCATCTCAGCCGACTGAGGAGCTAATAAAGGAGATTGCAGTGCTCGAGCTAGAGGTCATATGCTTGGAGCAACATCTCCTAACACTATACCGAAAGGCCTTTGAACAACAATATTCCCCTGTGAATTCTGCATGTGATGTGGAAAGTAACAAGCAGCCAGCAAGGTCTTTTTCAGGCATACTATCTGAAGCTTCAGAGCTCAACTTCTCGACCCCAAGGAAACACCAACTAATCCAGTCCAGTCGAATGGTCATGGCACGCAAGTCCACACCTACAGCTTCTACAAGCGAGAGTAGTAATGAAAAGGTCAATATTGGACGCAGCCATTCCTCGCTCCTGCACCGTTCCGTTAGGGTATCTCCATCAGCAAACAACCTTGCTAGAGCTCTGAAACCATGCCATACTTCACCTCTATCTTTTGTTGAGGTACAAAATGATGTCTGAAATCTCTTTTGTTCCAAAGTACTTTAATAGGTTTGCTGCAGGGCTTAGTTAGTGGTACTTCCGTCTTGAACTATAAGGGATTCTAGCTATGCATCTGTCAAGTGCATAGCCAGAATCCCTCATATTTTAGGACGAAGGTAGTACATGTTGTATGGTAGCAAATTTGATGTGCTGAAATCCTAACATAATCTCAACCGATGACCAGGAAGGAAAGTGCATGGATCCTGGCATTGTGAGTTTGGCAGACATCTTGGGAACCAGGGTTGCAGACCATGTTCCTCAAACGCCCAACAAGATATCCGAGGACATGATCAAATGCGTTGCGGCCATATACATAAGGCTGAGAGATGTCCCTGCCGTGCAGCATGCCTTCTTCCCTTCACCGTGCTCATCCTTTTCTTCAGCAAGTGGACTATCTTCCAAATATACTGCAGATATATGGAGCCCCAGGTGCAGGAAAGAGAGCTTCATTGAGGCATGGCAGGACAACGAACTAGGCAATGGTGAATCAAGGGAGCTGGGGCTGCAATATGATTCTGTGATAGAGGTGTCTGCTCTTTGCAAGGGTGATCAGAGGTCTGCTGACGTTAAGGATATGTTGCGCAAATATATGTGAGTATTTGACATGTCAATTTTTTCCCCTCTTCCAGTTCGTAGGGATCAAACTACAAGTAGTTGCTGACTAGTTGCAGGTTCCACTCTGTAGGTCACTTGTACAGCTTCTAGAAAGTGTTGATCTCAGTGGAATGAAAAATGAAGAGAAGCTTGCTTTCTGGATCAATGTGCATAACGCGATGATGATGCATGTAACTATTTTCTTGCGCTGAACCTTGATATCTTATTCAACTTCTTGAACTGATGGGTTTCAGTCTAAACATTTCTCCTTGTTCTTTTCAGGCCCATATCGAGTACGGGATTCCACAGAGTAACAGCAAAAGAATATTGCTTACCAAGGTGGAAAGACCTCTCGAATTATAAATCTCAACCTGATTTGAACATGAGTCTGACAGCATGTTTTGCGCCACAGGTTTCCTACATCATCAGTGGCCAAAGAGTAAACGCGGAGCTGATAGAGTACCAGATCCTGTGCTGCCGAGCACACTCTTCTGGACAGGTTAGTTCTGCCTTATGAATGAATCCTGCAGTGGCTGATAGAGTAGTCGATTCATGGTGGTTTTTTCTGAATGAATTCTGCAGTGGCTTCGGCTGCTGCTCTACCCGAAGTGGAAGTCCAGCAGGGACAAGGACGAGTTGCAAGGCTTCGCCGTGGACCGCCCCGAGCCGCTGGTGCACTTCGCACTGTCCTCCGGCAGCTACTCGGACCCAGTGGTACGTAGCGCTGCATCAAATGCACACCCAGAGTAGCCCAACTGCCAACGGGACACACGCACATCACGTACGACGACAGCTCCGAAGCATTCATCTCCTCGAATCCAACTGTTAACTGTAATTTTGCAGGTGCGGCTGTACAGCCCGAAGAGCGTGTTCCAGCAGCTGGAGGCGGCGAAGGAGGAGTACATCCGCGCCAACGTGGGCGTCCGCGGGCGGGGGCAGCACAACAAGATCATCCTCCCCAAGGCCCTGGAGCTGTACGCGAGGGACGCCGGGCTGGGCGCGCAGGAGGTGGTGGCCGCGGTCGAGTGCCACCTCCCCGAGGGCCTCCGGGACGCCGTGCGCCGGAGCCAGCAGCAGCAGCAGCAGCAGCAGGCCGGGCGGGCGCGCGGCAGGGGCGGCGCCGGCCCCGGCGTGGAGTGGAAGCCCCACAACCTGGCGTTCCGGTACCTGCTGGCCAAGGAGCTGGTCGGCGGCGGGTCCCCCGCGTGCAGCCGGCAGCTGGAGAAAGGCGGCCCCGTCAGTGCGCCGCCGCTGCGTGCTGATCTGTGAACTGGTGGTGATCGTGATCCATCAGATCGCCGTGGGTCCGTGGCCGCGCCGAGCCGAGCCCGAGGTGTAACCTGTAACGAGTTCTGAGATGCGCGGCGAGGGCGGGGGCGGCACACTGCTGGGTGCGTATGTACAGAGAGAGATGGACCTCTTCTGATTTCTAGTATGCTCTCGGCTGTCAAATTGTCAATAGTGAATAGTGGCACCTGAATTCCCCCGCTTACCTGGCCCGTTTGGAATGGAACGCAAGAAAATTCGAAAGAAACTTTACACGAGTCAGTTTCACACAAACCAACTCGTTTCGCGGAGAAATCGGAAACGTTTCCACGTTCCAATAAAAGGTCGGGTCGGGGCTTGGTTGCAGTGAGCCTGACATGCTTGACGTAGTGCTAGTGCGCTGTGTGCAAAGTTAGGCCCGTCCAGACCTGAGACCAACTCGGCTCAGGAACCACCGGACCGGACACGTAACTTTGCCCGGCGTTCTCGGGACGTCGTCCCGTCGATGCTTGGAAACGAGCACGACTCCTGCTTCTTGGTGGAGAAGAAAGAACGGGGACAACGAACAAGACTTTGACTTGGATTTCCTTTGCTTGTTTTGCTCTACGCGCGCCTAGCCGCCCACGTTATTGACTGACGCTGGAGCGCTGCTGCTGGCCTGCTGCCGCTACGGTTGCGCCTGCGCCTGCGCCCCAGGCCCCCCAGTCCCCAGCCAACCCACCCTCGCTTTTGTCGCTGCGGCACACGGTTTTGGCCTTGCACCCCCGACTCCGTGCTGTATGCGTAATCGCGTACCGCTACAAAGGAAAGGAGCAACGCAACATGGCCACTGCCCACTAGTAGTAGCCCGGTCCAAGCGTCTTGGCTCGTCAGGTGCCCCAAGGGCCGCCCTCGCCTGGGCCGATCCACCTATATATAAACTTGTGCTCCTCTTTCGGCTCGTATCACACCCACAATTTCCCACTCAAAAACCGGAACGTGCAATCCCACCAGTGTCCAGTGCTCACATCAGGTAATCGACACAGCTCTCCAGCCAAGCTAGCACAACAAGCCCAATCAACAGAACAACAACAACAACAGGCGGCATGGCGCTCGCGGAGGGGAACAACGGCGCGGTCGTCTTCAGCGAGGAGCAGGAGGCGCTGGTGCTCAAGTCGTGGGCCGTCATGAAGAAGGACTCCGCCAACCTGGGCCTCCGCTTCTTCCTCAAGTACGTTTCCTTCCTTCCCTGTGCTACTGCCGGCATTTTGGTTGCACCAGCTGTTGGTCATCGTCTTTGCTCCTCGCCTGTTGCCTCCTTGATCCATGGACGCCGCGCGCCGTCCGCTCCTGCTGACTGACTGCAGGGTCTTCGAGATCGCGCCGTCGGCGAAGCAGATGTTCTCGTTCCTGCGCGACTCCGACGTGCCGCTAGAGAAGAACCCTAAGCTCAAGACGCATGCCATGTCCGTCTTTGTCATGGTACGTACCTTCTCACGCTAGAATCGATCAAGATGTGATGATGCCTGCCTGCCTCTTGCCTGTGGAATTTCACGCGATCGAAATCGGACAAGGAGTACTGACAGGAAAATGTGTGTGTGTGTGTGTGTCGCGATCGATCAATGCTGCAGACTTGCGAGGCGGCGGCGCAGCTTCGCAAGGCCGGGAAGGTCACAGTGAGGGAGACCACGCTCAAGAGGCTGGGCGCCACGCACTTGAAGTACGGCGTCGCAGATGGCCACTTTGAGGCAAGTCAACGTGCAACCGGGCCTAGGGCCCCAATTGTCAGTTCACCTTTATTCCTGACTTGGAAAAGACTGCACGAAAGCGTTATTATTCTTGTCTTCTAGATTGAGCGATGGTGGTGTCACAGCATTGAAATTGAGCACGCTTGAAATAATAATATAATCGTAAGTAACGTCGCGCGTGCTGATCACGAACACGAATGCAGGTGACGGGGTTCGCGCTGCTTGAGACGATCAAGGAGGCGCTCCCCGCTGACATGTGGAGCCTCGAGATGAAGAAAGCCTGGAGCGAGGCTTACAACCAGCTGGTGGCGGCCATCAAGCAAGAGATGAAACCTGATGCCTAGTGCGACCACTTTTTAGCTTCAAATTGACCCATGACGCAGCACCGTCTCAAATGTACCGTCGCTTGATTTGCCGATTAACTCGTGTGATCTTGCACTTTACCAGTTTCTCTCTGGAGAAGCGTCTGTTATTATTTTTGTGAGAGCTTGTATACTGTCTTTTCTTGAATGTGATTAGTAATAAATAAAGATGTAGCATTCTCCATTTTGTTATATTCAATTTAAAAAGACTATATTTTATTAATAAAATAAATGGTTCGCTAAAATTATTCCAACTGTTTTATTAGTTTTCATTATTTTACATCAAGCTATTAAAATTCATAAATTAATTTATGAAAAGAACAATAAAATAATAAAAGATTGCGTGCCAATATTAATTAATTGATATTGAGACAGAAAGGGAAAAAAAGACAGAAATTAAAGGTGTGCTGTACTCATGGCTGCTCCCTTCATTGTGCGCTGAGTGAGCAATAAAATAAACGACACTGCTGTGCATCCATTCACTCGTATGTCGTAGCCACTAAGTATGCCATAAGCAGTAGCACAAACAATTGCCAACATCAGTTTATATGGCGCAGTTTGTTATCATTATATGTGTCTTTAGTTGGGTGGCCAGCCCCAGTCATAGCTCCCTAGGACTAAATCTGAAAATAGACTCGAGCCTCGCTTAGGCTGGCCATCATACTCTTGCGTACTATTGTGGCCCGGCTAGGATTGAATAACCAAATCAACCGTCCTCCTTCGCCTGCTCTGTTGCTCCTCTACGCTGGTGGTGTTCCCCTGCTCGTCCTCCCTGCCGGTGGTGGTCCCTTGCTCATGCCTGCCAATCGCCGCTGCAGATCTAGCCATGGCGACCAAGGGGAAACTCAGGGTCATGGCCGCCGTGGAGGCCCCGGCGGAGCACCTCCTTCTTTGTTGTAGGGTCGGCTGTGTGCGCCCCCCTCCGCGGTGCCCACACCACCAGCGGGGCATGGCCATGAACGCGGCACCGGGCATCGGTAGCGTGACGGGATTCAGAGACTCGAGCCACGGTGGCTCTACATGCACCAGATGTTAGAAAAATACATATTTTAATGTTTGACTTAATCCAGAAAATTACGCATAATATAGTGGTGGCATATATGTGTACGTGTGCAATTTTATCACTACTCAGATTAGAGATAAACATTGCAAGAACTACTACAACTACAACAGACATACTAT
>Ga0182004_10002636_pt1 | contig 14046 bp, 8 predicted proteins | sample Sormic07211540_1_FD_120479 | JGI IMG/M metagenome (GOLD analysis project Ga0182004, IMG submission 120479) | Endophyte microbial communities from Sorghum bicolor roots, Mead, Nebraska, USA - 072115-40_1 MetaG | ecosystem: Host-associated > Plants > Roots > Unclassified | place: USA: Nebraska...
AAATCACGACTCATGGGTAAAGATGTACAACCTCTGCAGAGTGTTAAATCTGGTATACTAGCCGTGCCCACGGATACGGGCGGCCCGGAAAACTGACGGAATAGATGGACACTGATGAACATGGTTAATGATGATAAAGGATGGTTTATTATGTTGTTTATATGTGTTATTCTTTATTCTTGTGTACATTGATCATGTGGTTATGAGCTACCTTGACATTTGCTATCTAAATATAAATATACTATCTACATATAAAAGCTAAATGCAGTCAAACCAGTGTCAGCTATTTGAGCCTCATGAACCCCTGGTTATATTTGTTGAGTACGATATGTGCTCACTCTTGCAATTTCCCCCACACTTCAGGAGATGCTTTAGGCTTGTGGTCAACCAGTCAGTTTGATCCTGTGGAGAGGAGTTAATACCCGAAGTTTGGAGTTATCTATCCGCGGTTTGATACTGAAGGTTATCTCTTTTATACTAAGTACATTATATATTCATGCATTGTCTTTTGATATTACGCCTTATTTGTATCTATATGTGAGATTTGTTTTCTAAAACTCACATGTGGTGCATATCTGGTTTTGTTCTTAAAATCGGACATTACAAAGTGGTATCAAAAGTTTTCACGACCTAAACAAGGCCTAACTTGTGTTTGTGTTAAAAACTTCTCAACAGTTTTTTGGGGAAAAAAATCTCAAAACGGAATAAAGACTTGTGTTGGGCCAGTACCAATTTGTGGGTCTCGTGGTTCCGTGCATTTGCGTCGTCGCCTGTTCATCATCAGCATCGGCTGTCCAAATCGAGACTTGTGTTGGTCTAGTACCATTTGCGGGCCTTGAACACGTAGGATCCAATCCCATAACACACAAATATCTACAGTTGGCCCACCTAGCCTATATCTACAGTTGCTTGATCCTAAAAAAAAAGAGTCTGTCTATTTGGAATTCTGGTGATCTGTTCCTTCTGATCATTCAAGTAATTTGAGAGAACAAATCACACAAATGAAACAAAAAAACAAAATCTAAGTGAATTAGGCCCTATGGTCACACGAGTAATCATAAAAGGCCAAATCACTCAAAATTAACTAGAAACAGAATTCGAGTGAAAACAGGAGTTGAAATCACACGAATTTTACATTCCATCAGAAAAAACAGCAAGAACTTTCTAAATTATAAATACAAAAACGTTGTAAATTAAATATTCAAAATAACAAAAAAAACTAAGAACAAAAAAAAGAATTTTTATGGAGTGTAAAACCAAAAACATCTGAGAGGGCATTACATGAATGAAATAAAAACAGTTCAAATTATGAGCCACACATGTCCCTACTAAACTTTTTCACTTAGTATTACCTACATCAGTAATACATAGTAATTACATTTGAGTAAACGTTGTCATTCCTCACATGCCCAACGGCAGAAGCCGCAAGTACCAAAGGAATGCACAGCGATGTTTCTGAAAAATAAGCTCATCTTGCCTTTTATTCAAAGCAAAGCTTGATTAACCTATTTCTCTGAAGAAAGCGAGGTACAATTCAGCTCCAAATGTTCAAGTGCATGGCTGACCTCGAATCTTGTCTTCCCTTGTCGGATGAACTAAAACCATCAATACTAACAAAACAATGTTACACGAAATCCAATGCTGATATTTATTGAAAGGAATACTAGGGGGTGTTTAGATGCTTTTGGAATGGCAAATTTTTTTGTCCTAATCTTTTACTGTAAAACTTTTGTCCATTTAAATTTTACATCTTAATGTTTAGATACATGGCAAAACTTGCTATGCAGACATAGCATGTGTCCCCATAACGTTTTTACCTAGTTTTGTGCCTCTTGGATTCCAAATATCAAAGTTTAGCAGCTGAAGTTTTGCTCTTTTTACCCATGCTATTTAGATCCATTTTGCCAAAAGATGAGCTAAAACAGTAAAAGTTTTGACAAATGAGGGGAAGTAAACACCCTCTTAGTATTTTCCAAAGAAAATATACGTGACAAATTAAAAGCTAGTCGGCAGAAGCCAACATCACCAATTCTTAATTGAGGGATATGAGGACAACATAATTAAGAAAATACAAAACGGAAAGCGCAAATAACTCCCCGAGCGTTGCCGCGAGAATCAGCAATTGATTTTTCACGTGTTGCTATGAGAATTAGTGATAGATTCCTCTCATATTATTACTATTATTATATATTATGGAGCACAAAGTATTTAAGACATAAGTATAATTTGTGAACATAAGTAGCTACTTGCTTTTTGAACAACTCAGAAATTAAAGTAAACACTCTTCATCATGCAGAAAGCTGATTGAGAAGGCTATTGCCAAAAAAAAGTGTCCATAATTATCACATTTCATTCAGCTAGTTGGTTCATGTAGACTGTTTTCATCGAGGGACAGCCAAATCCAAATTAGCAGTAGTATTCTAGTGAGCAATAGAGAAACGTGTGCCCGTGAAAACTTTTCAAACCTATTCATTTGATTGGAATTGTAAAGGCCAGTCGACTTGATGCCATGCAACTTTTCAGTTTCTTATGCATTAGTTGACGATGCTTCTTCTGTATTAGTTTAATAGTTGATGACGACGTTAGTATCAGATAGCATTAGCAGTGAAGTTCAGCTTGGAGCTTAGTGACCTGTGGGACCCTTTGATGACGTGACCTCATAAAATCACAGAGAAATAGGTAGTGTGGTTTAGTTTTATAAGAGGATAGGGTAGAATATGATTGTGTGATAGCTTTGTAGAAGGATACCATCATCAAACTTGGCTAAGCAATCCTCTGATCTTGTCCCCAAATCCTCTACCTGTTCCAAATTCCAGTTCAATTCGATAGCTAACATATATTATCGTGGCGAAGCCAGAAGATTTCAGGAGACTGGACAATTCTCATTAAGCAAAAATATTTAACTATAAAATCACAAAATTCTATATAAATATAAAAAAGATTTCTTTTGTATTTTCACGAGGAGCCCGGCCGGCCGCCCGGTGGTGGCTCCGCCAGTGTGGCCGGAAATACTTGTCAACCCTTTTCTGAACAAGCCATTCCTTTTCTTGGTGCTCCAATCAGCACATCGTTGCAAGTTTTTGTTCATGATGCACAATCTCATACAGAACATGATTAACTTTATTCCAAAAAAAAGGAAAAGGAAATTTGCATTACACGTCCATGATGCACTATCTCATGTACAATCACAAGGAAAAAAACAAAGAAACATGCATGTGCATCAAGCAAATAAAGGTTTCTTGTTGATGTATATTCAACGGAACCGGGTGTTGCATTGCCAGCGATCTTGTTACGTTGCCGATCCCTGGACTGCATGTAACGAAGGAAACCGCGCAGATGCTGATGATGGTGACGATGGAAGATGGATCGGATCGATCGACCCCGTGCGACCCACAGCTATGGCTGCCCCTGCTCGGCAGCGTGACCGTGGGCCAATGCACGGACGAAAAGGACCGTCAGGATTCCGAGGAGGGTGTAGGACACGAAAATTAGCGCCGCCGAGTCGGAGTCGCGGCGGGCGTCGTAGGCGTCGAGCGCCGTGTTGCACGTCAGCACGGCGAAGCCCACCTTAGCAAGCACGCAATACTGCCCGTCCATGTTGACTCTGCCGCCGCCTTCTTCTTCTTCTCCGGCGCGGTCGTGATCGGGGCCGTCGCGGAGGCAGAGCAAGACGAGGGCGCCGACGGCCAGCGGCATGATCGTCGGCGCCACCCCGGACGCGAACATGGCCGTGAGCAGCGCTGTGAGCGCCCACACCGCGGCCTTGGTCTTGGCATCCCTGCCATTGCCACCACGCTCGAACTCACGGAGGCAGAGGAAGAGCAGTACGAGCGCGGCGTCCACGGCGAGCACGGACGTGACGGCGGCGGCGTCGCCCCAGGAGTTGTAGACGGCGAGTGCCGAATTGAAGATCAGGGCGCCTAAACTTAGCTTGACCAGGGTAGAATATTGCCGGTCGGCCATGCCGAAATATGGAGTTCAACAAAGATCCCGGGTGCTTATATTTATATAGTCTGCTGGTGCTAGCACTAGTAGTGTCCTTGAGCTCCTTAGCTTAGGTTGAATCGAGTTTGATTCGAGACGGAGCGATCTCCGTGACAGTTTATAGGAAGATGAAGTGTTCCGGTTTGCAACATGGTCACACCCAAAACAGTAGGGGGGCAGAACATGAAAGAGAGATAAATATTTTTGAGATAAATTAAAGAAATGGAAAAGCAACCCATGTTTCGCCATGGGCGCCATCTTTTGACGACGGGCCACGCACATTCGCCGGCGCCAGAGCTCCCGGTCCCGGACCAAGGAACTCACCTTTTCATCATTAAACCTTTCAGCCTACGGGCTATGGCCGGCCCGGCGACGGCCGACGGCCGACGCCGTTGTAAAGTCACCTGCTCAAACAACCAACCGTTTAGCTAGGACACCCAACCGGCGAAGGCCACTAACATGTTTCAAGAAAAAGCTCACGCCTTTCCTGTCAGGGGCAGGGCGACGGCGACCATTCTATATATTGCCGGAAATACTTATCAAATGGGCCTTTTTCGGAAATGATGGTCCACGGGACGCAGCCATGGGGCACTAAGGGGTGACCAAATGCCGCCATGGCTGGCTGGCCGGAGCTCTGAGCTCTAGTTAATTGCAGCATATTTAGCTGACATCCAGAGAAAGGGCGGGAGGGCACTCCGATTCTAAATGCCAACTGTCTCTACTCTTTCTACCCGGTGCCACTTATCTGAACGTAGCTAGTATAATATTAACAAAGGACTAGAGATGTGCTTGTCGACAATTTGTATTCCTAAAGTTGCATGGTACACCGTACCTACTTCCTGAGATTGACGAGATCTTTCGTTGCTCCCCAGATCGATTGGTGACGGATGTTGAAGTCCTTTTCTTCAAGTTGCAGCCTTGCAGGGGCTAATAAGCTGAGCGTTCCGTAGGGCGCCACGTGGAATCATGTATGCATGGAGTATTAAATATAGATAAAAATAAAAACTAATTGCACAGTTTGGTTGGAATTGACGAGACGAATCTTTTAAGCCTAGTTAGTCTATGATTGGACAATATTTGTCAAATACAAACGAAACAAGACCCTTACCTCGTTTCGGAAGGCTACAGACGGTCTGTACCCATACCAATCCTAGCACCCTTGAGGCCTTGACCATGTTGGTTGCTGCAACGGCCTGCAATCTGATCAGTGATCACTACTACATCAGTCTTCAAAGTTTTTTTTGGAACTTGGCAGCAATGTAATGAGGTGAAACGTACTTTCATCAGAAGCTAACAGATTCTGACAGATAATCCTCTTACATTGACGACCATCCATAAATTAAGCTCCAAATCGAATGGAATTGATGTCATTCCGCCCATGCCCAACGGCAGAAGCCTACGGAAGTACCAAAGGCATAGCGATCTTTCTGAAAGAAAAAAAAAACAAGCTCCAAATCGAATGGAATTGATGGCATTCCGCCCATGCCCAACGGCACAAGCCTACGCAAGTACCAAAGGCACAGCGATCTTTCTGAAAGAAAAAAACAAGCTCCTCTTTGCCTGTTTTTTTTTTAATGAAACTGGAGGGATTTACACCCCTACAGCACTTTATTAAAATCAAGAGGTAACCGGAACAGAAACTAAGAGAAAAGGTAAAAAACCAAAGCAATAGGAGCAGAAGAAACAAGAGGAGTGAGCAACTAGAGCTCACGCACCTCAACACCAAGCAACCATATATGAGGAGTAAATAGCACGACTGGTAGTATTACATGGTTTTTATTTGGCTCCCCAAACTACGAAATCACACGTCTGACTTCCTAATGTATTTAAGTGATCTCATCCAGATCCAAAATACACATAAGGAGGGTTAGAAGAAGCTGATGTGGTTATCCACGTGGATGTGATTTAAGTACATGACTTCTGATTTAAGCCCACACGTGCGGCCACTGGCTCGCCCCTCCTCCTCATCACGGCGCCCGTGGTATACAACCCAGTCATATAGGCGGCAATGACGGGTGATTACGCTGCCGAGCGAGATGAGGTAGACATGGGAGGGGGTTTGATCTGCGGTTATCCATTGTTGCGCTCACCCACACACGGTGGGGGGCGCACACCACCATCGCAGACGCCGCCGCTGCTAACTGTGACAAGTGGACGCTGCCACGCCGGGCACCGTGGGACTCTCAGCTTAGAGGTGTTGTGCTTAAGGCCTTGTTTAGTTCGCAAATTTTTTTTTCAAAATTCTCCGTCACATCGAATCTTTGGTCGCATGCATGGAGCATTAAATATAGACGAAAATATAAACTAATTGCACAGCTTACCTGTAATTTGTGAGATGAATCTTTTGAGCCTAGTTACTCCATGATTAGACAATGTTTGTCAAATAAAAACGAAAGTGCTACAGTAGCCAAAAACCCAAATTTTTCCCAACTAAACAAGGCATAAATCAGGTCCATATGGACAATCACTTCAGCTTCTAAACCTTATTGCGTGTGTTTTGGACGTTGTTAAGATCACTTAAATACATTAGAGAGTCAAATGTATGATATCGTAGTTTAGAGACCTAGATGAAAATCATCCAATACTTTAATAACCGGCCGTGCAATTTACTCATATATTAGCTTACTAGATATATACCCGTGTTGCACGGGGTAATGAATTTGTATCCATGTGTACAGCGATGCATGTGTGTTATAGTTTAGATGAACATATTAATAATTTTTTTCTATGTTTACAACAATTGATGATGCATATAGCTTATGTTTTAAATAAACATATTTAGAAATATACAGATTTGATTACATAAAGCAAATATCTTTATGTTTTACTAGCAAATATGTCCGCATGTTGCAACAAGAAGAAAAAAACTACTAAATAGTCACGCAAAATGATAACGTGAACGGTACATACATATTTTATATTTTTTGCTTTTTTAGTTTATTTCATGATGACAGACACATTCATAATGTAAGTTAATACCGATAATAAATAACAAATATCCTATTCAACCTGTATTGAATTAAAATACACCTTAATATATTTTTCCCTTCCATTGCAAAACTTTTTATACTACCCATGTGTTTCTATGACTCAATATCGACCTTTGTAGCTTTTTTGTGCTCCATAACTTAATGCACAAACAACATAATAAATGTTGAAAAATAGGGGTTATCCATCGGGACGTGCTTTAGACAGGAAACGAACAACGGAGAGTTAGTGAAGCCTTTGGGAACACCAACAACGAAGGCATCCTCCTCGCTGGACACCTCTGTGTATTATGGGTCTACCTCTGGCACGTTCTTGATCATCGCTGGACCTATATGCTTACAACATATGCAACGATGATTTAATACAACTATAGTTAAAGCACAATCTAACAAGATTCATAACATCTATGGATATATCATATTTTTATAAATATAACAAAACTGGTTTAGAATTTTCTGATTTTTATGATTTTTGGTGAATTTTGTAAAATCTCCGTTTTTTATAAAAAGAGAAAAATGAAAGAAAAATAAAAATGTTTGCATGGGCTTGGTCCAGCCCAACAAAGGCCCAAGTCAAAAAAAGAAGCCCACTTGAATTTGGACATTTTGCATCAAAAACTCTAATTTATTTTAAAAACTATTAAGGTCCTCCGACTTCTTTCTCTCTTGTATTTTTACATCTGAAACCCTTCATTTCTTTCTATTCTCTTCCCTACTCTTAATCAGTAATTGACGGACAGAAGCTGTCTAAAATTTTGCCTCTTTATAGATAGGTATAGATATCATGTAGATTTGGTTTATAGAAACCTAATATTTTTTTGTCTTATAATTTTACAAACCTAACATGTCACGGCCCTCTGGCCATCCAGGCGCACCATGCGACGTAGATGGGGCCGCTCACGAGGCCTTGGGGACGCAAGCAGCGCCCGCTGCCGCCACAGACGTTAACGTCGTCGCTGACGCCGCCATAGTATGCCGGTGTTGTAGACCATCACCGCTAATGGCGGCGACAACACTGACCCTGTTGTTGATGCTAGCTGCCTCGAGCTAGATCCGCTAGTGTTGGAACCACACACGAGTTCGGTGACACCCACGTGGATCGATCCAATGCTGGAGGAGTTCGTTGTCTCACATCAGGAGGCTCGACCTCTGTTGGATACTAGTTCTCCGACGATGGTGGCTCAGGACATGACGGATCCACCTCCGTCATCGCCTGTGCAGGACACGCCTCCTCAGATGGGACCTTGCGTAGTCGCGGATGAGGCGGCGCTCGTGGCGGATTATACGCCGACATGGAAGTCACCGCTCGCTTGACCCTTCTACGCTGACGAAGGACGCACGGCCGGGCACCGCGGGCCCCAGTAATGCGACACCCCGCGCTGAACAAGGCCGCTCGACGGCTCGCACGGTTTGTGGATGAGGTGCAGGTCAAGCGAAGGTCACCCTTGCTCGCATCTCCACCACGGGCAAAAGGTGGCAACCAAGAGGGCCCTGACGGTCAGGGCCTAGAGTAGACAGATTGCCGCCCAATTATTGGCGCACATCCTGGCCTCCAAGCGAGGCGAGACACTCCTCAAGCAGAGGTTGGGCATCACGCTGCCAGCAGCTCTGACTTCACCTGCGTCCAAGGTAACACTTGACGGCATTCACAGTGGAAACCTGATGATGGGCTAGGTGGATGCTCTTGACGTGTTGTTTCCAGCGTTCAACGAGGTCACTAGGGAGCTCATCGCGGAAGCCCCGTAGTACGTTGTCATGCTTGCACGTTTCGTTATTCCAGTTATGTAATATCGAATCTGGGAACAATTTGCTAGGTTGGTCCAGATGTTATACCACTTAGCACACTTGATGCGCTGTCGTTTGCATGACAAACTTTTTTCTTCTTCTTAAATGCAATGATATACAAATCTTTTACGTTATTCGAGGAGAAAATTAAAAAAAATCTAATAAATTGTTTTATGTTTGGAACTCCAAAGTATTTCTAAATTCTCCAGGTTTCCGTCTTCTGTGTGGAGGTGGTAGACTAATGGACCACGTTGTTACATGTGGGCATCAAGTGAATCAGCACACGTCGGACTCGTCTCTTACATTGCATGAAGGGTAAGCTGGGTGCAGACGCGTGGCCGGCGAGTGAGGCACAGACGCGCGAGTGCTGCGGCTGCCGCCAACACGAACTCGCATCGTGTCGCCTACGTCCATGACGAGACGCACGCTCCCTCCTACACCGGGACTACGCACGGCAATAGGTCGCAGTTGCCTGCCACCGTCGGCCAGGAGCGTGATTTCTTTGCAGGGAGGTGTGATTCGACGTGGACCCACTTGGGTGGTGGGAGCCTGCGGATTAAGCTGGGAAGTGAATTCACGATGACATTAGGAATTTTGTGGGTTGCACGGAAAAAATAATATACACGCTTGGACAAGCCTTTTCCTTGAGCCTGTCCATGTTTTTTATTACGTGCTTCCGTTTATATTAGGTGCATCCGACGCGGACTCGAATAATATGGGCCATGGCAGGCGAGGCGATGGATTAGTTGATCTGACGATGACGTCAGGCATTTTTTAGGAGCATATAAGAAGATTTCTCTGAACAAAAGCGAGGCACAATCGTATCAGGTACTTGCTCCATGCAGCAATAATGCTGGGGTCTCCAAATGTTCAAGTACATGGCCGACTTGGAATCTTTTCTTCCCTTGTAGGCTGAACTAAAACCACTAATAGTAACAAAACAATGATATAGGTAATCCAATGCTGATATATTTATTAAAAAAGAATATCAACCACAAAGAAAAAGAGTACTCGTCTAGCTGTTAAGGCCGGATCTAGAGTGGGTAAAGACACAAAACATCTTTTTCGCAGTACTTGGACAATCCACTCAACAGCATTGAGATGGCGGCACTCTCTGATGTGGACCACAATTGAATAAACCTCAAACTGACCGTGGAGTATAATCAAAGCAGAGGTTGATTTGTGGATCTCTGCTGGTCGTCACGGGCGGCTTACGTCGTTAGGAGCTCTTTTGTCGCAAATTGTCCAAGTGTAGTAAGACTAGAGCCGTTTTGTGTTAGCTGGAACTTGTTCTTGTGGCTGGTGTTTGTTTTGATAAGCCATGACTTTCTTGGGCCTCGTTTAGTTCACCTCGAAATCCAAAAAGTTTTCAAGATTTCCCGTCACATCGAATCTTGCGGCATATTAATGAAACATTAAATATAAACAAAAACAAAAACTAATTACACAGTTTGTCTATAAATCGCGAGACGAATCTTTTGATTCTAATTAGTTTATAATTGAATAATATTTATCAAATAAAAACGAAAATGCTACGGTAGCGAAATCCGAAATTTTTTCGAAACTAAACAAGGCCTCGCTGTAAACGTGTTTTTTTTACCTTGAAATACGTGACGTGTGAGCCATCCGACATTCTGACAGAGCGTTGTCTTCAAAGCTTTTTTTTTTATCCGCGTGAGGAGCTTACGAGTGTTTTGGACTGGTCTCACCAAAGTTTTTCAACTTTACGATTTTAGCTCCACACACTCAGTTTAAAAAAAAAATAGAGTTATAAAAGTATCTAAAAAATACTTCATAAATTCTATTTTTTTATGAAACTTCTCCATAGTGGAGTTTGTAAAACACTCCTTAACACCCCTTCTTAGCGTGAATTGGAAACGGCAGTCCCGAATGCTAGCGTTTGGATGGTCACGGCATTGGAGGGCGGAATCATTGCACGTTTCCGCATAGTATTCAGCCCAGCTATCACCCCCGCGGCAAATCCGAGTGGAGGTCCTCAGCATTTGCTGGGCGAGTGGTGGCGGGTGAGCGCCCTCTTCCCCGTGGCCGGTGGCACGACACCCTTTCCTCTTCCTATGGTGGCATGAGCTCCTCTTCCTCCTCGGGCGGAAATCTTAAAAAGTTTTTGGTTTTAAGGTGAACTAAATAAGGCTATGCAATGGCCCGCGATCTGATCACTGATCCTGCTGCTCAGGCTATGGTCTTGTTTAGTTCACCTAAAAACCAAAAACTTTTTCAAGATTCCTCGTCACATCAAATCTTACGGCACATGAATGGAACATTAAATATAGATAAAAATAAAAAATTAATTGTATAGTTTGTCTATAAATCACGAGATGAATTTTTTGAACCTAGTTAATTTATGATTGGATAATATTTGTCAAATAAAAATAAAAATACTACAATACTCAAATAAAAAAATTTAGAAACTAAACAAGGCAAGTTTGATTTTTTGTGCGTGTGACGTGGGGCCTAGTTTGGTCGTGTCATTCAGTCCGTAACGAAAATATTATAATATTTCTTTTTGCTAGTTTTTGTTATGTTTTGAGTTGAACGGGCTATGGGTCAACACGACACGTTGTTTTAGTCATGCTTAGTGGCCTGGCACAGCCCAAATTTCAGCCCACAAGCCTGTGCTTAGGCCGAAGGCCAAGTACGAGGCATGGAATCCCACGCCCAGAAGAGATGGCGTACCATGCCGGCCCGACATCTTACAGGCCTAGCCCGTGCCTATGCCGTACTGAACCGGGCCGGCCCCGATGGCAAACTATAGGCCAGGGTCATTTGGTAGATCTTTAATTTTAGTAAGAACAACGTCAGTTATAGCTTCTCTATAAAAACAATTACTTTTGGATCTAGCTTCTCCAGTATCTTCAAGAGTCTTTTTAAAATTTACTCTTTAAATCATCATTCAAAGCGTCATTTAACTAAAAATTGTTTTCTATAGGCTTCGTTCGCTTTTCTTATAAGTCGTACTTTTTCTACCATTCAGTAATGCTTTTCTCTCATAATAAGTTAGCGAACAATACTTTCAACAATAGCTTTTCAAACAAGCGGATAGACATATCTTTAGGTCATGTTTGGTTGCCGGTGTTTTTTCTTTAACACCTGTCACATTGAATGTTTGAATATACATAGAGTATTAAATATAGATTATTTATGAAACTAAAAACATAACTAGAGAATAATTTGCGAGATGAATCTTTTAAGCCTAATTAATTCATTAATTGTCAAATAAAACGAGAACACAACACCGTAAAAACTTTAATATCTTCATCCAAAGATCCCTTTAGAGCAAGTTTAATAATACAGCCCACTTGCTCACTGTAAGGTTTCTTGCAGCCTTCTCCCAGTCCACTCATACAATAGTTAGCTATTTACCATTAATATATGGCTCACTTATCTCTCTCATAAATTTTTTTAGTTTTTATGCTAAGCTGACTGTAAGCTTACAGCCCTGTTTTTTTTTCTTCTTTGCTCTCATTCACCTCAGCATTTAGCCAGCTTACAGCCCACTATAATACTTACTCTTATATCCTCTAATGGCTTTTCTATATCTCATCAGTCGCCGGCCAGGTTTTTCTTTGGCAGCACAGCGAGTGAGGTCTGGACTCTGGACCCATGTGGCCGTTGTCGGCTAGTGTGATCCGGTCGCCCTCGGAGCGGAGAGCTAGCGCCGCCGTTGGAGCGGAGCCGGAGAGTAGTAGCGCCGCCGTGCAGGAGGACGACGACTTGTCGCGTTTCGTGCTGGAGGATTCGATTCAGGCTTGTTTAGTTCTATTTTTTTAAAAATTCTTTATCACATTAAATTTTATAGTATATATAGAAAATATTAAATATAGATAAAAATAATTAATTATATAGTTTATTTATAATTTGTGAGACAAATTTTTTAAAACTAAGTAACTTATAATTAAATAATAATTATCAAATAAAAATGAAAATAGTACAGTAGCAAAATGCAAAAACAAAAATCCTGAAATAAACAAGGCCTCAGAGATTTGTCAGCACAGATACGCCGCCCGGCACCGATGTCCACGCGTAGATTTGTCGCGAATGATCAGCACGGATACGTCGTTGCGCCCAGCAGACGGGGACGCGTAGAAAAGTTTGTGCGTGTGTGGATACGGGGTCGTGTCATTCAGAGCATGACGTTTACCCCCTATTAAGGCCTTGTTTATTCGAAAATATTTCGGATTTCGGTACTGTAGCACTTTCGTTTGTTTGTGACAAATATTATCTAATTATGGACTAATTAGGATTAAAAGATTCATCTCGTGATTTTCAGCTAAACTGTGTAATTAGTTTTTGTTTTCATTTATATTTAATGCTTCATGCATGTGCCGAAAGATTCGATGTGACGGAAAATCTTAAAAACTTTTTGCTTTTTGAGTGAACTAAACAAGGCCTAAAAGCCACTCCCAGTTTTGCGGCGACCACGAACCCACGGCGGTCGCGTCGTCGCCCCAGGACTCCCATGCCTAGCTTTGTCAGGGTGGAGTATCCTCGGTCGGCCATGTCAAATTGTCAAGTCGAACGATCGCGCTCATATGTGTAAGGTTCAAAGCAACAATTTCTTTGAGGGGTGAAAATTGAAACTCCAATAAGGCCTTGTTTAGTTCACCCGAAAACCAAAAACTTTTCAAGATTCTCCGTAACATCAAATCTTGTGTCCCATACATGGAGCATTAAATATAAATGAAAACAAAAACTAACTACACAGTTTGTCTGTAAATCGTGAGATGAATCTTTTAAGCCTAGTTACTCTATGATTGGACAATGTTTGTCAAATAAAAACGAAATTGCTACAGTGTCGAAATCAAAAAAAAAATCTAGATCTAAACAAGGCCTAAATATATCATCACCTTGTAGGTTGCAGGAAACTTTTAGGGAAGTGTATATTCTTAAGTGCTGACCTAAACGGTCAAGGTAATTTCACATTCTATATTTCCTTGATTGTTATTAAAAACATCTAAAATAATTTCTCATTTCATTATTCGAAACCTCCAAAATAGTTCAACATTTTGTTGCGTGTTATTTACATTCCCAAGAGAAATGCACATTTTCTTGAGTGTATTTGGAAACTGCTAAAGAAGTTTTTTTTAGGAAAGGTATTGAAATGTACTATGGATCCAACTAGGCCTTGTTTAGTTACTCACCCAAAAAATTTTCATCCATCCTATCGAATCTTTAGACACATGCATGGAACATTAAATGTAGATAAAAAAATAAACTAATTACACAGTTTGGTTGAAAATCGCGAGACGAATCTTTTAAGCCTAGTTACTCC